>ERZ791875.1883-NODE-1883-length-12337-cov-2.846279_pt1 | contig 12337 bp, 10 predicted proteins | sample MGYA00510278_ERZ791875 | MGnify/ENA primary metagenome ERZ791875 (study PRJEB30046, sample SAMN00792078) | human gut metagenome | study: EMG produced TPA metagenomics assembly of the A metagenome-wide association study of gut microbiota in type 2...
AGGACCGTTTTCAGGGCAAAAAAGCACCTGAATTTCCTTGGGATATTTGGGACGCCGTCCGTTTTATTTTCAAATAATCGATTCTCCGGGAGTTAAGGTTTATCACTTTGCCGATGTTTCCGTCTTTCGGCAATCAAATTGCACGCTTTTCGAAACGGACTGCGCACCTCGTTTTTCCTATTGTTAGAAAGGAAAGCTTAAACCGTGAAAAGAGTCAATCCAAAATCGATCAAAATTTCGGACGAAATAGAAAAACAGCTAAAAAGGGGGTTATTGTAAATTTCGTATTTAAGACATACGGTTTTTTGAACCTGTAAATGTTAATCCGCTTTTCGAACGTTAAAAAGTTGGTTCTGCTTACTTTTTATGTGTCTTTGTCCTGTATTTTAAGCAGATAAAAAAGCCTCTGAAGTTGATCAGAGGCTTAAAAGTAGAATTACAATAGCTGTCAAACAAAAGTTATTCTACTTCAATTAATGTTCTACCTAATTTGTGTAACCCTGCGACAATTTTTTCACGTTGTTGCATACGTGGATTACGTACCCCTTGTATGTAATGACCTAATTGTTTTTCGTTGATTCCTGTTAATCTGCTAATTGCAGCGCGTGATAAAATATTATCGTAATAATGAAGCAATGCACGAGTTGTTAACACAAAATGCAGCTCAAATTCAGTTTGAAGAACTGTTGGAATTTCATCATTATCTTCAATCATTGATTGAAGGTGAAGATTAAAAGATTCAGTAAAACCTTCTTTAAGTCCCTCTAATGTTTGATGTGTTGCAACAACTGGTAATATATCAGTTCCAGCTGCATAATTATTTAACCAATCAACTGTTACTATTATTTTCTCCATAACTTTTGAATTTTAATGGGTTGTTACTTCCAGCCCGCTTGTTTAAAGATACTGTTTAAAAGAAATTGATCTAATGTTTCGGAAGGTTTACCCCTTACCGTCACTTTGCCTTTCTTTGTTGGATGCTTGAATTGTCTGTGATCGCCTTTTGTACATTGTGTATACCAGCCATCTTTTTCAAGCATCTTAATAATTACTTTGTAGCTTTTCATTATTTCAAATAACTTTTGTTTGACAATACGAAGATAGCTATAATACTATCATTACGGAAATATTTGATAGTAAAATTGCTAACATTTGTATTGTTTAACACTGATTGTTAATCCGCTTTTCGAATGTCAAAAAGTTGGTTCTGCTTAATCTTTTGTATCTTTGTCCTGCATTTTAAGCAGATATGAATATATGATAAGCTACTTACAGATAGATAAGCTGACCAAGAGCTTCGGCGACCTGGTTCTTTTTGAGGATATTACTTTTGGAATTGCGCAAGGACAGAAAGTCGGGCTGATAGCCAAGAATGGTACAGGTAAAACGACTTTGCTGAATATCATAGCCGGTAAGGAAGATTATGACAGTGGGGCGGTTGTGTTCCGTAACGACCTGCGCGTCGGATATCTCGAGCAGACGCCGCATTATCCGGACGGCTTGACTGTCTTGCAGGCTTGTTTCTATTCGCCGAACGAGACGGTGCGTCTGATTGCCGAATACGAACAGGCGATAGCAAGCGGCAACCATTCCAATCTCGAAGACATACTGCTCCGGATGGATAACCTGAAGGCCTGGGACTACGAACAACGGGCGAAGCAGATTTTAGGGCAGTTGAAGATACAGAATTTCGACCAGAAGGTGGAAACGCTTTCCGGCGGACAACTGAAGCGCGTGGCATTGGCAAACGTTCGGAACTGATTATTCTCGACGAGCCGACCAACCACCTGGACCTGGAGATGACCGAATGGCTCGAAGGATATCTGTCTCGTGCGAACATTAGCATATTGATGGTGACGCACGACCGTTATTTTCTGGACCGTGTCTGTAGCGAGATCATCGAAATAGACCGGCAGCAGATTTACCAGTATAAAGGAAATTACAGCTATTATCTGGAAAAACGTCAGGAACGCATAGAGGCTTTGAATACGGAAGTCGACCGGGCAAGCAACCTGCTTCGCAAGGAGCTGGACTGGATGCGCCGTCAACCGCAGGCTCGCGGGACCAAAGCCAAATACCGGATCGATGCTTTCTATGAACTGGAAAAGAAAGCGAAACAGCAGCATGACGCGGGCAACGTGAACCTGGATGTGAAGGCGTCGTATATCGGTTCCAAGATTTTCGAGGCGGAACATGTCTGCAAACGTTTCGGCGACCTGAAGATCGTAGAAGATTTCAACTACATATTTGCCCGTTACGAAAAAATGGGGATTGTTGGAAACAACGGGACCGGGAAGTCGACCTTTATCAAGATGTTGATGGGAGAGGTGGAGCCGGATAGTGGACGGTTCGATGTGGGCGAAACGGTTCGTTTCGGCTATTACAGCCAGGACGGCCTTCAGTTCGACGAGCAGATGAAGGTGATCGATGTGGTCCAGAATATTGCCGAATACGTCGATCTGGGTGACGGGAAGAAGATGGGCGTTTCCCAATTCCTGAACTATTTCCTGTTTGCTCCGGAGAAACAACATAGCTATGTCTATAAGCTGAGCGGAGGGGAAAAGCGGCGTTTGTACCTGTGTACGGTCCTGATGCGCAGCCCGAATTTCCTTGTGCTGGACGAGCCGACGAACGACCTGGATATCGTGACGCTGAACGTGCTGGAGGAATATCTGCGGAATTTCAAAGGATGCGCGATTGTCGTGTCGCACGACCGCTATTTTATGGATAAGGTGGTCGATCATCTGCTGGTGTTCCGGGGGAATGCCGATATAAAGGATTTTCCGGGCAACTATACGCAATACCGCGACTGGAAGGAAGTGCAGGACCAACAGGAAAAAGAAGCCGAAGCTGCACGCCAGCCGAAAGCTGCTCCCGCCTTAGAGAAAACATCCCGCCCCGAAAAAGAGCAAAAAAAGAAACTGACCTTCAAGGAACGCAAGGAGTTTGAAATGCTCGAAGCCGAAATTCCGCAGCTCGAAGCCGAAAAAACCGAACTTGAAGCGGCGATGAGCAGTGGCACGCTCAACAACGACGAACTGCTGGCAAAGTCCGAACGGATCGCAAAAGTAATAGACGAAATAGACGAAAAGACAATGCGCTGGCTCGAATTGAGCGAATTGGCGTGAATAATATGCCATGAGTCAATATGCCAATGTGCCAATTATGAATACGGAGAAGCCGATATTGTGGAACCGGAACTTTGTGCAATGCTGCATTTCCTATTTCCTGATGAATTTCTCTTTCTACCTGTTGATGCCGACGATGCCGCTTTATCTGGTGGAAGTTTTGGGGATCGACACGGCGAATGTGGGGATTGTGTTGTCGAGTTATACGATCGGGCTGCTTTGTGTCCGTCCCTTCTCCGGTTTTCTGGTGGATTGCTTCTCGCGTAAGCCGTTGTATTTATTGGCTTTCTTTGTTTTTGCCGTTATGTTTGGCGGCTATCTGGTCGCGGCGACTATGTTGACGATTATGGTGGTCCGTTTTATTCAGGGCGGCTTTATGGGGCTTACTTCCGTTTCCGGCAATACGATTGCGATCGATGTGATCCCGTCTGCGCGGCGGGGTGAAGGAATGGGATTCTATGGTCTGACGATCAATCTGGCGATGTCGTTAGCTCCGTTGGTGGCGGTCGTTATCTATGATAAATGGGGCTTTCATCCGTTGGTGCTGGTCGGGCTGGTTGCCGCTTTCATCGGTGTCGGGTCCGTTTGCCTGATCCGCTATCCGAAACGGGAGAAAACGCCGCGTCCTCATTTTTCCCTGGATCGTTTTATCCTGGTGAAGGCGTTGCCGGCTGCGTTGGCTTATATCCTGGTGGCGATACCTTACGGAATGATTACCTCTTTTGTCGTTTTATATGGGAAAGAGATCGAGGTGGCCAATCCCGGCTACTTCTTTATTTATATGGCGGTTGGCGTGGGGACGTCGCGTCTGATATCCGGCCGCCTGGTCGATCATGGCAAGATTCATTGGGTTTCGGTCTGTTCGTCGGTCTGCCTGTTGGTGGCCTTTACGGTGTTTGCAACCGTTCATCATCCTGTGGCTTTCTTCGTTTGCGCCTTGATGATCGGGATCGGGTATGGCGTGGGAGTGCCTGCCTTCCAATGTCTTTTTGTCAACGTCGCTCCGCATAATATGCGCGGGACGGCAACTTCCACCTATCTGACCTCTTTTGATCTGGGTGTCGGGATCGGTATGCTTTCAGCCGGTTTTATCGCTTCCCATGCGGGGCTGGCTATGGCTTATGGTGTGGGAGGTGGTTGTTGTCTGCTCTCCCTGCTTGTCTATTTGCGTTGGGTACGGCCGTCGTATGAGAAATATAAATTATTAGTTTGAAGTATGAAAAGCATTCTGTTAACCATCTTTTTACTGACATATACCTGTTTGCCATGCTTTTGTCAGCAGGCAGTTGATGAAGCATGGGTTGCTTCTATTGATAAAGAATATGCCGTTTTCCCTTCCGAACTTATTTATCTTCAAGTCAGCAAAGGTATTTATGAGACAGGTGAAGACCTTTGGTTTAAAGCCTACCAGTTGAATGCCCAGTCTTTCGGTTTGTCGGATCAAAGCAAGACATTGTATCTGCAAATGATAAATTGCGAAGATAGTATCGTCTGGCAAGAAAAGTATCCGGTAGAAAATGGTATGGCATTCGGCCACGTTTATGTAAGTGAGAAGTTGTCGGAAGGAGATTATTTTCTGGAAGCCTATACCCGCCACTCCTTTCACAATGACACAACAGGAATTATTTTATCCCGTAAAATAAGGGTAGTTAAAAATATCGCTCATGACAGTCAACAACCGGAGAACATTGAAAAAGATCGTTTGCAGTTTGATCTTTTTCCGGAGGGAGGAAACCTGGTTTCGGGCTTGCCTTCGCGTGTGGCATTTAAGGCGACGAATGGCAGAGGATATCCGGTAGCAGTAAAGGGAACTTTGTATCAAGGAGAAGCTCCGGTCATTCGGTTTGAAAGTCGTCATGACGGAATGGGATCTTTCTTCTTTACGCCTGATTCGGAGAAGAAATATCGTATAGAGTTAGATAATGGTGCAGAGTATTCTTTACCGGAGATTTATCTTCAAGGAATGACTTTATGTTTATTTAAACAAGACAAGAAACACCTGGAATTTTTTATTTCACAAGCGGAAGGTTCGCCTGCTCAAGAAATTTGTCTTTTAGGGCAAATTCGTGGAATGATTTGTTGTGTGGCAAAGGGTGTGTTGAAGGACCGGCTTAAAATAAAAATGCCGCTTAATGAGTTTCCTTATCAGGGAATCGTAGAGTTTACCTTATTTAATGGCAATAGGCAACCGGTAGCAGAGAGGTTGGTTTATGTGAATCCGGAAAAGAAGATGCGGATAAAGATTGAACCGGATAAGAAAACATATGCCATTCGTGAAAAAGCGACATTGAAAATAAAGGTTACGGATGAGAATGGCAGACCGTTAAAAACGAATTTGGGCATTAGTGTGTTTGATAAGGCCTATGATAATCCGGCTGATCCGGTAAATATATTGACTCATTGTTATTTGTCTTCCCAAGTACGCGGGAAAATCCATAATCCGCTTTATTATTTCGATGATAAGAATAAAGATCGTATGTCGGCAATGGATTTATTGTTGCTGACGCAGGGGTGGAGGCGGTATGTCTGGAATATAGAAAATGCTCCTGATCATGAGAATCTGTTTTTATCTGATGAAATAATGGGTATACAATCTGTTGGCAGTAAGAAAAAGGGAAAAAAAGCGCAGGGGACGGAACAGCTTATCCAGATATCCGGGGCAGAGGGTAATTCAATGTATATATGGGCCGATTCAACCGGTTCTTTTACCGTCGGTACGGATATGTTGAAAGAACTTCGGGGCGGTTATGTATATTTGAAACCGATGTTGTCGAATGAATATAAACCTAAACTTGAGATAGAAGATTGTTTCGCTCAAATCGATAGCATAAGGAAAAAGAAATCCAGATATTATCCGTCTGCAGAGCCGGAGCAGGATGAAAACGGGCTAATCCTTGATTTGCCTGTAGTGAGCAGTGACAGTACGGTCTTGCTGGACGGTGTAACGGTGACAGGGAAAGCGCGGAGGGCGTTTCGGGATAAGTTTATGGGGCGGTTGGATAGTCTGGCACAAAAGGATTTGAATAATATCTGGGTTTGTAATTCCTGTGGTCTGTTACTGAATTATAAACCGGGATATGACGGACATCATGCGGTAAACGGTTGTCGGGCTGACAGTATGAGTAGACCTGTTGATGGGCAAACTTACAGGATTGCTAAATTTGAACATTTTCAATCTTCCGGAGTTGGCATACCTTTCCGGGTTATTGACGAACAGCTGGTCGTTTATCATGGTCCGTTGTATTCGGAAGCAGAACTGCTCCGTATGAATAACATTTGGCGAGCCAAAGGCTATTATGCCGAACGCGAATTTTACAAGCCGGACGAAATAGACATGCAATTGTCAACTCCCGATGCCCGTAACACTTTGTTATGGGAACCTGCTGTTATAACCGATGAAGAAGGGGAAGCGGAAGTCTCTTTCTTTTGTTCCGATATCAATACCGGTTTTATCGGAGTGGCGGAAGGGGTTGATGGAACAGGATTGCTTGGCTCCGGTAAATGCGAATTCAGAGTGATAAGAAAATAGAATGATATGAAAAGTTGTTATTGTTATTTGTTGGCGTTGTTGTTGGCTACTGCTTGTTCCGGTAATGGGAGAAGTGTGAAGAACGAGTTTCGGGGAAAGTTGGTAGCTACCAAACAATTGGTGGAAACGGGCGAGAAGAAATTCCGGCTCGATACGGATACGAAAGTGAAGCCTCCTTATATACAGATTTATACCGATGATGCGGGCGATTGTTTGTTGACATTTTTGAATAACCGGAAGAATGCTATTTATTTCTATCGCTATTCGGATACGACTTATCTTAAGCAGATTGCATTTGAGCGTGAAGGGGCCGATGCGATCATGAGCGCGGGTGCTTATTATGTCAAAAGTCCGGATTCGATCTATGTGTTCAACCGTCCGTTGATCGAAATCGCTTTGGCGGACAGTACCGGTCGTGTGCATAACCGTGTCACTTTGTTGGATAAGGAAGATAAAGAATGGGCGTTGCATAATCCGCAATATCTGTTTTCGCCTGTCGTACCGTTGATGTTGATTGAGAATCATTTGATTTTGCCCGGAATGTCTCCTTTCCCTGAAAATCTGGCAGATAGGGAAAACTTCCGTTTTACCGCCTGTATCGATCTGGCGACAAACAAGGCGGAATATCACCATCTCTATCCGGAAGAATTATTCGGTAACGGCTACAATTGGGGTGGAGACCTGATTCTTCAACCTTATCCGGCTATCAGTCTGGAAGGGAAGATGGTTCATAGCTTTACCTGCTCGCATGATCTTTATATTTCGGATTGGAAGAATGATGCCGAAACTAAAGTTTATGGAGGTGGTAATACTGCCGGAACGATCCGCTCTATTGACCATGATGCTAAAGGAACGCCGGACGAACTTGTTTATGCTTGCTATATGCAGCAGGATTTATACGCTGCGCTCATTTACGATCCATTCCGCAAAGTCTATTACCGGTATTTGCAACGTGGCTTGCCTGATGCGGATCTGAAAACTCCTCTTGATAGCAAGCCGTTGACAATTATCGTAATGGATGATCAATTCCGCTATCTGGGCGAGACGGAAATCGGTACGGGGCAGGAATGGAATTGGACGAACTCTTTTGTTACGGCCGAAGGGTTGAATATAGAGCATATCGGAGATGAACCCGAAGATGACGATTTTCTGACTTTCGGTTTGTTTAATCTGAAAGATTTATGATAGTATGAGTAGACCAGTCGGTGGGCAAACTTATAGAAATGAATTTATATAGATTGTGTTTATGTAAATATCGATTCGGTCTATATAATCGTGATATTGTGTCTTATTTGTAATATGTGTCTCGTTTGTGCTTCAAAAAGATTCTTATATTGTTAAATTGTGCTCGTTTTGATATTAGTTAACAAAGTTTTACTGTATTCAAGAACAATGTTCTAAAACATGTTGTTATATTTGTAGCAGCAAAAAGATAAAAGGTGAAAAGATAGGGGACAGCGGTCCCCGTGTTTAGGTTTAACAATTTAATGTTTAGGTATTATGAGACGTTTAGGTATGGCTGTTGCAGCCGTTTTATTATGTGCAACGATGGGTTTTGCACGTGAAAACCGTAACAATGTGAGTAAAGAACCGTTTGCTATTAACTTTGAAAAATTGAGCAACTATTTGCAGTTGTCATCTTATCAGGCTAATGAAGTGGCAAACATCAACGAGTATTTTCAGGATATGCAGAAGGAGAGTCTCAGGTCAAGCGAACAGATGCGCGACAAGAAGATGCGCCAGGCTGTTTACGGGAATCTGAAATTGATGAAGAAGGTTCTTACGCCGGAGCAGTATCGCAAATATGTGATCCTGTTGAATGTGACCAACAATAATAACCGTACGTTGAGTTTCTGATTCAAAAAGGTTATTTCTGATAATGGAAGAGATTGCACGCTTTGTGTGTGCAATCTCTTCTTTTTTTATCTATCTTTGCGCTGTTTTTTAACAAATAATGAACACATATAAATCGAAACAACAACGCAAACATGGAACAACCGCTTAATCTGGCCTCTAATGCCGCATTGAAAAGAAATGTAGCAGACTACACTTTGATTGTTATCGGTGCTTTTTTCCAGGCACTTAGTTACGTCCTCTTTCTTGCTCCGTACAAGATCGTACCGGGAGGTGTGTATGGTATCTCGATCGTACTTCATTATGTGACAAAAGGCGTTTTCTCTTTTATGCCCGATGGCCTTCCGATGGGTGCGACGGCCCTCTGCTTCAACATCCCGCTGATGATTCTGGCAATGAAAAAGATCGGTTTGGCGTCCGGACCTAAAACGATCGTGACGTTTGTGTTGATTTCCATCTTTACGGACTCATTGTCCTATTTATTGGGAAATCAGCCTTTGGTTGAGAACGATAGCTTTATCGCTTGTTTCTATGGCGGCGCGATCTTGGGTATCGGTGTGACTTGCGTGTTCCGGGCGCAGAGTACCAGTGCGGGAACGGATGTACTGGCACGTGTGATTGCCAATAATTCGAATCTGAAAGTCAGTAATATGATTATCGTGTTGGATTCATTGGTAGTCTTGTTGGGGCTGATTGTTTTCCGCGACTGGGCGGTTCCTTTGTATTCGTGGTTTACTATCTTCGTTTACGGGAAAATCGTGGAGATGTTCCAGACCGAGAATCCCAACCGGGCTGTCTTTATCGTATCTCGGAAAACACAGGAAATAAAGGAGCTGATCGTCGGGAAGATGGGAATGCGCGGTACTTTTTTGCACGGACGTGGTATGTATGAAGGCAAGGAAAAAGAAATCATCTTTACCATTGCTGAACGTAAAGACCTGCCCCGTCTGAAAGACGAGGTGAAGGAGATCGACCCGAATGCCTTTATCTCCACCATGCACGCGAGCAAGGATTCACCACGACCGGGAATCTAAAGAGTTGAAAGTTGAGAATTGAAAGTTGGAAGAGGTGGATTGAAAGTTAAAAAGTGGTAGCAAAAATAACTTTCAACTTTCAATTTTCAACTTTCAACTAAAATACATACCTTTGCCACATTTAAAAACAAACTGTAAGAAAGAAATGCCTAATATTTCACAACGAGGAGTCAACATGCCGGCTTCTCCTATCAGAAAGCTCGTTCCGCTTGCCAATCAGGCTAAAGCTAAAGGTACTAAGGTGTATCATCTGAATATCGGCCAGCCCGATCTGCCTACGCCCGAAGTCGCGATGGAAGCGATGCGCCGTATCGACCGTAAAGTGTTGGAGTATTCTCCGAGTGAGGGTATCCGCAGTTTCCGTGAAAAGCTGGTGAAATATTATGCGAAATTCAATATCCTTGTGGATGTTGACGACATCATCATCACGACCGGCGGATCGGAAGCTGTCTTTTTCTCTTTTATGGCTTGTCTGGACCCGGGAGACGAGATTATTGTGCCGGAACCGGCTTATGCCAACTATATGGCGTTTGCCATTTCGAGCGGTGCCGTGATCAAGACGGTACCGTCTACGATCGACGAAGGGTTTGCCCTTCCTTCCGTGGAGAAGTTTGAAGAGCTGATCACACCGCGCACGAAAGCAATCCTGATCTGTAACCCGAATAACCCGACCGGTTATTTGTACACGCAGAAAGAGATGGACCAGATTCGCGATATCGTAAAGAAATATGACCTGTTCCTGTTCTCCGATGAGGTTTATCGTGAGTTCTGCTATACGGGTGCACCTTATATTTCCGCCTTTCATTTGAAAGGAATCGAGAATAATGTCGTGCTGGTCGATTCCGTATCGAAACGTTACAGTGAGTGCGGTATCCGTATCGGAGCGCTGATCACGAAGAACCAGATGGTGAAGGAAAATGTTATGAAATGGTGCCAGGCCCGTCTGAGCCCTCCTTTGATCGGCCAGATCATTGCCGAGGCTTCGCTCGATACGCCGGAAGAATATATGCTGGATGTGTATAACGAATATGTGGAACGCCGTAAATTCCTGATAGACGGCCTGAACCGTATTCCCGGTTGCTATTCGCCGATACCGATGGGGGCATTCTACACCGTTGCTAAGCTACCGGTGGATGATGCTGATAAATTCTGTGCCTGGTGTCTGAGTGAGTTCGAATATGAAGGTCAGACTGTCATGATGGCTCCGGCTTCCGGTTTCTACACGACTCCGGGCTTGGGAAAGAATGAAGTCCGTATCGCATACGTCCTGAAAAAAGAAGACCTGGCAAAAGCGCTTGTGGTGCTTCAGAAGGCGCTGGAGGCTTATCCTGGTAGAGTTATGTAATGAATTTAGAACTATTTATAGCAAAAAGAATCTATTTCAGCAAGGAGGGGGAGCGGAAAGCTACGCCCCCGGTCGTTCGTATCGCTATGGTCGGCATTGCTTTGGGGTTAGCTGTTATGATTCTTTCTGTTGCTATAGTCATTGGTTTTAAAAAGGAGATCCGGAATAAAGTGATCGGTTTCGGGTCTCATATCCAGATCACGAATTTCGATAATAACACATCTTACGAATCGACGCCTGTTGCGGTAAGCGATACGTTGCTCAATCATCTTAAATCCTTTCCCGGCATCACGCATGTGGAGGCCTTTGCTACGAAACCGGGCATTCTGAAAACAGATACCGATTTCCAGGGAATTGTATTGAAAGGGGTGGATGAGAACTACGACTGGACCTTCTTTCGTAATAATCTGAAAGAGGGAGAGATTCCTGTTTTTGATAAGGATAAGACCTCTACCGATGTGTTGATTTCCCGTTATCTGGCTAATATGCTCGGATTGAAAGTCGGCGATTCGTTCCTGACTTATTTCGTGGGTGAAAATATCCGTCCCCGCAAATTTCATATCACAGGTACTTACGAGACAGGTTTTGTCGATTATGACAAGATATTTGTGATGGCTGATATTCGCCAAACCCGCCGCCTGAACGATTGGGATGCAGACGAGGTTAGCGGTCTGGAGCTTCAGGTGGATAATTATGACCATCTCGATCAGATTGCAGAAGATTTGTATTTCGATATCGCAGAGAAACAGGACCGGAACGGCAATAGTTATTATACCCGCTCCGTCAAGGAAATGAATCCGATGATATTTGACTGGCTGGATGTGCAGGACATTAACGTAGTCGTGATTCTTGTTCTGATCCTTGCTGTTGCCGGGTTTACGATGATTTCCGGGCTTTTGATCATTATCCTCGAACGTACCAATATGATCGGTATCCTGAAGGCGTTGGGAGAATGCAATACCAGCATTCGTAAGATATTTCTTTATATCTCCTTTTTCCTGATCGGCAAGGGGATGATTTGGGGGAATGTGATTGGAATTGCGCTTTGCCTAATCCAATCCTTTTTCCATGTTGTGAAACTGGATCCGTCCATCTATTATCTGGATGCGGTGCCTATTGATTTGACGGTATTGTCTCTTGTCCTGCTGAATGTCGGTACGCTGGCCGCTTCCATGTTGATGCTGTTAGGGCCTTCCTTCCTGATAACCCGTATCGAGCCGGCTAAAAGCATACGGTTTGAATGATTTATTTATGGCTTTGGTCGCCTGGCGGTGGAAAAACGAGGACTGTTGTCTGTGACAGATGAAAAAAGTACGGAGATAAAAGGTTTATTATCAGTGATGATTGAAAAATGATGAAAAATATATGCCGGCAACTCTTGCATAATTCAAATAAACCACCTACTTTTGCATCGCAATTCAGAGGAATGGCGGTGAAAAAAGAAATA
>ERZ791875.1902-NODE-1902-length-12227-cov-2.561453_pt1 | contig 12227 bp, 10 predicted proteins | sample MGYA00510278_ERZ791875 | MGnify/ENA primary metagenome ERZ791875 (study PRJEB30046, sample SAMN00792078) | human gut metagenome | study: EMG produced TPA metagenomics assembly of the A metagenome-wide association study of gut microbiota in type 2...
GTCGGAAAACAGAATTCGCGGGAACGCCCCTCACGCTTACGAAACCAACGGCTCGACGACGAACCGACATCCACGAAAACAGCAATAGCGCCATATTTTGCAATATGGAAGATTCAGGGCCTTGAAATGACGAACCATTACAATGAGCGGCGAACATACATCACACGGCGTAGGAAACGCCAAGGAGGGCATCATGGCCGAGATCACATGGAAGTCGATTCTCACCAAGCTGGTCGGGGGAGACCACCTTACTGCTGAGGAATCGGAGTGGTTCGTGGACGACCTGATGCAAGGTAACGCCAATCCGGCCGCCGTGGGTGCCGCGCTCGCTATGCAGCAGCAGCTGGGACTGACCGCCGACGAGGTGCGTGGTGCCGCCAAGGCCATGGTCTCCCACGCCGTGCCGCTGAACGTTTCCGGTGGGACCACCGACATCGTGGGCACCGGTGGTGACGGCTTCGCCACCGTGAACCTGTCCACCATGGGCTCCGTGGCCGCCGCCGCAGCCGGCGTGAAGATCGTCAAGCACGGCAACCGCGCTGCATCTTCGAAGTGCGGTGCCGCCGATGTGCTCGAAGCCCTTGGCCTGCCGCTGGATCTGAAGCCGGAAGCCGTCGGCGAAGTGGGCGACGAGGTGGGCATCACCTTCGCGTTCGCCCGCACTTTCCACCCGGCCATGCGTTTCGTGGGGCCGATTCGCGCCGCGCTGGGCATCCCGTGCGTCTTCAACATCCTGGGGCCGCTGACCAACCCCGCCAACCTAGCACACGTGGCCATCGGCTGCGCCAACCGCAAGGTGAGCCCGATTATGGCAGCCGTGTACGCCAGCCGTGGACAGTCTGGCTTGGTCTACACCTCCCACGAGGGCATGGACGAACTTGCCCCCACCGGCCCGGTTTCCGTCTGGGAGATTCGCGACGGCAAGGTTACCGAGTCCGAGTTCGATCCGACTGTGGATCTGGGCTTGGCCAAGATTACCGTCGAACAGCTCAAGGGCGGCGTTCCGGACGTCAACGCCAACGCATTCAAGGACTTCCTGGCCGGCAAGGACATTCCGTCCCGCACCACCGCACTGCTCAACGCCGCCTCCGCCATCGTGGCCGACGGCAATCTGGTCGGCAACGGCACACTGGCCGAGCGTTTCGCCGAAGCCTACAAGCTGGCCGAGGAAACCGTCGATTCCGGCAAGGCCGAAGCCCTGTTCGACAAGTGGATCGAAACCGCCAAGTCCAAGGCGTGATACACCGTACTCAGCCTCCTCTGATGAGGGGGGCTTATGTGTCTATATGGCGACTGTTATGGCGGCCGTGGCCTTGTGCGTGACTGCGACGCGCGGCACTTCGGTTGGTGCCGCTGATGTGCCGGTTGTGCCGGCCAAAGGGGACGTGACGATCCGTCTCAACTGGTGGGGAGGCGACGCCCGCATCAAGGCCATGATTGCCGAGTTACAGGAGTCCATCGACTTCAATTCGTGACCTATCTTGGCTCGGCCGCAATTACGGACGAGCCACGCCTGTGATACATTGGTTCGCTATCTCTCACACCTCGCCTACAAACAGCCCGCTGGGCTGTTCGCTTAACGGCTCAGCCTCAGAGAGGGGAGCCAAGGACCACACAGCCTACGCGAGCTACACCCTCGCGCCGTCGTCGTAATAGCCGCCCTGATCACCGGGGCGGTCTTTGCGGTTGAGAATTTTGGCCACCAATCCACCCAAGCCCAAAATGACGCCCAGCCCGAAGAGAATATTGAGCAGCGCGCCCAAGAGAGGAATCGCGTTCAAGCCGGGGACGAATATCATCACCGCTTCGCCTACGAGACCAATGATAAGCAACGCCGTCAGCAGTACCGTAGACGCTTTGACCGGACCAAGATCAGGGTTCGGGGGAGTGAAGCCGCCATCATCATAGGTGTCCATCACATTATCGGTATCCAGCCAGCTGGAGCCGGTGAAATCACGGGGACCTGACTGCTTGCCTTTTTTGCCGCCACGGCTCGGGCGAGCATCATCGGTGAACGAGCCGATATCCAAGTCATCTACGGAAAGCAGCGCCTCCTTCTCGCGTTTCTTGGCCTGCTTCTCGAACTTTTTGGCCTGCCTGGAGGAAGCCACGTCATGCAAGTCGGCCTGATGCTCGGCTTCGAACGCGGCCCACGCCGCATCCAAATCGTTCGCGTCATGCGATTGCGGTGTATCGGCACCATTCGTGGCTTGTCCGGCGGCACCGGGAGTCGACGACTTGGATGAAGTACCGGAATCCTGTCCGTTGCCCGGCGTGGGGGTTGGCCGCTCTCCGTCGGCATTGCTATTCTGGTTCTCAGTCATAACTGTCACTCTAATCAGGCGACCGGCCAATGGCTAGTTCGTCTGCGGGAGGAATGCCAAGTGCTCTACTGGTTCTTCGTCAAAGGTCTCGGCCCTATTGCTCATCATCGTTTGAGCCCTGCTGTCAGCGGACTGAATAACGTGCCGCGAGAGGGCGGCGCGATTATCGCAGCCAACCATCTGGCGGTGATCGACGATGCTTTGATTCCGATTACCTGCCCGCGCATGGTGCACTTCATGGGCAAAGCCGAATACTTCGAGGGCAAGGGATTGAAGGGCAAGTTCAAGAAGTGGTGGTTCACGTCCGTGGGCGTGTTCCCGGTTGATCGTTCCGGTGGCAGCAAGTCGCTTGGCGCACTCAAGCACGCACGCGAGATTATCGAGGATGGGCACCTGTTCGGTATCCACATTGAAGGCACGCGCAGCCCGGACGGTCGACTGTACAAGGGACACACCGGTGCCGCACGACTTGCGCTCGAGACCGGTTGCCCGATTGTTCCGACCGCCATCATCGGCTCGGACAAGCTGCAGCCGATTGGCACGTCGATTCCCAAGAAGGGCAAGACCAAGGTGTTGTATGGCAAGCCGATTGAAGTTGCCAAGAAGCCGGCCGATGAGATTACACATGATGATTTGCGTTCGCTGACCGATCGTGTTTCCGCCGCAATCCAGAAAATGAGCGGTCAGGAATTCGTGAACGAATACGCCCAGAAGGTCAAGGCCGAGCTCAAGGCCCAGCAGGCCGCCGAAGAAGCCGAATAATATGTGTTGGCTCCCCTCAGCGAGGGGAGCCGTTGATTACTCTCACACGATGGTGAGGGTGATGACGGTGGGGTTGCCGTTGGCATCGCGCAAGCGAATCTTGCCGCCGTTGGATAGGTCCGTATCGCCACTTTTCACGGTACGTACCGTGCCGAACAGGCCACCGAGCACCTTGTCGGTTTTCACCTCGAACCCGAGACCTTCAAGTGTCTTGGTCACGGCGCTTTCCTGTTTGCCGACAAGGCCGGACGGTATCGTCGCCATCTCCGGACCCTTGGAAATCACCACGTCCACGCTATCGCCCCACTTCAGCTGGGCTCCGGCTTCCTGAGACGCGGAAATGACTTGACCGGCCTCGACCTTGTCATCGTACTGTTCGGTGACATTGGCCGTGAGCTTCAACTCGCCGAGCGCGGCTTGCATCTCATCCTGGGTCTTACCGACGATGTTAGGCATGGTCACCGGCATCGGTCCCTTGCTCAAAGTAACCGTCACCTCATCGTTGTGCTTGGCCGTGGTACCGGGATCAGGGGAGATCGTCAATGCCACACCCTGCGGCGTGTCCATCGAATACTCATCCTTCGACTCGTCATGCTTGACATTATCGAAGCCGGCCTTCTTGAGCGCGTTCAACGGGTCCTTGCCATTGGCCGAATTCGCGTCGAGAATATCCTTCGGGATGGTGGTCATCCGCACGCCCTTGGACACCACCACCGTAAGCTCCTGATTGGCTCGCTTGCTTATGCGGCTGTTCACAACGGCCTTGGTCTTGTTCACGGAAGAAGAGATGATCTTGCCTTCCGCCACGTCGTCGCTGTATTCCTTGTGCGTCTTGTAGGGGATGCCGAGAGCCTTCAACGTGCTCTCATACGTGGCCCAATCCGCGCCGGCCAACGAGCATTCGGTGCTTGCATTCGCATCGCAGGTCACGTCATCCGGCTTGGGCACACTCCAATAGCTGCCCGGTCCGGCAAACCACCACCAGCCGGCGGTTCCGCCGATTGCAGCCAGTACCAGCACGATCACCAGTACGATGATGAGCGGTTTTTTGCTGCGCTGCTTCTTTGGCCCGGTGCCATTGGAAGCGACGTCCGGCTCATCGGAAAGGGCAGGCGCTCGGGTGAAGGCATCGCCGGCCTGAGGCAGCACTTGTGTCTCGCTGCCGGACTGTGCCATGATTTGCGTCTTATGGGGAGCCGAAGCATCGGCTAGCGTCGACGAATCAAGTGCCGTGGTGGGGGCGACCGGAGGCGCCGGGGGATTGACGTCTGCGGCGCCACCGGTATCGGCGGTATTGCTTGCGGCATCATCGGCCAAAAATGCCGGTACGGACGGCTCGAACGTTGCTGCACCGGCAGGTACGCCGGTCAGCGGGGCCTGCTCGGCGATATTGCCTACCAGCGCTGCAGCGGTGGCATCGGTATGATCACCTCCGATGGGTTCGGCATGCAAACGGTATTGCCACGCCTCCAGCGGCAATTTGGCGGCCAACTGGCTCAATTCCTCAGCTGCTGCCGCGCCATCGGCGGGGCGGGCATCCACCTGACGCGCGGTCAGATGGGCGATGAACGCCGCCACGGACGGATCAATGCCCTGGCAGACCGTGGCCACGGACGGCACGTCCTCATGAACATGCTTGAAGACAAGCGTCACCGGATTATCCGAATCGAACGGCACCTTGCCGGTCAGCATCTCCCATGCCATGATGCCCACCGAGTACAGGTCGCCTTGCGCGGTGGCCTGATTGTTCTCGATCATTTCGGGAGCCAGATAAGCGGCGGTGCCCAATAGCATGCCGGTGGAGCTCAATGTGGCCTGACTGGCGGCCTTGGCCAGACCGAAATCAGTGATCTGCACATGGCCGCGATCATTGATCAAAATGTTCTCGGGCTTGATGTCACGGTGGACCACGCCGGCGCGATGCGCGGAAGCCAGACCATCCAGCGTCTCCGCGACCACGCGCAGCGTCTCACGTACGGAGAATGTGCCTTGGGCGTTCATCTCATGCCGCAGATTGACGCCATGCACATATTCCATGACCAGAAAATCAAGTCCATTGAACTCGCCGGTGTCATACACCTGAACGATGTGCGGGTTGGCGATGGACGCGGCCGAATTGGCCTCGCGGCGGAACCGTTCGACGAACTGCTCCCGATGCGGGCCTTTGGCGAGTTGTGTGTGCATGACCTTAATCGCCACGGTGCGCCCCAGACGCTCATCGACGGCCTCATACACGGTGGCCATACCACCCTCGGCGATATTGCGCACGATGCGGTAGCGTCCCTCAATCATCTGCGCGGGCTCGTTCTCACTCATGTTGTATCGTACGGTTCCTTTAATCACGACTAAACACGTTCAGTGTACATGGCCCCGGTTACGCGGCCGGAGCATCAGCGCATAGTTTTCACGGGTTTTCACCGGTGTTCATGGTCTCATGGTCCGGCGGCTCGCATTGTGGACTATCGCAAGGATTCGGGGATGAATCGCGCACAAGCCTCGGTCAGACGGCGTTGCGCTTCGGAATTCAGCTCAAGACCGGCAATCGCCTTACGGGACTCACCCCATAGGGCAGCGATGCGCTCGCGGGATCGATCAAGAGCACCGGTCGACGTGAACAGTTCAATGGTGCGGGCCACCTGGTTGTCATTGCGACAATCCGCTTCGAAGATGGCAACCAGATCGGCCTTATCCGCCGTATCTGCCGCAGACAGAGCATCAGCCAACAGCACTGTGCGCTTGCCTTCTCGGATGTCTCCGCCAATTGGTTTTCCGGTATTGCGGCTTGATCCGACGACATCCAACAGGTCATCCGCCAGTTGGAACGCCAGTCCGAGCGGCCGGCCGACGGCCAACGCGCAATGCCTGGCCTGATCCGGGCTCTCTCCTGCGGCCAGCAGTGCAAGCAGCAGTGGAGCGATGGTGGTGTAACTGGCTGTCTTCCAGCGGAATACGTTCAATGAGGCGTTCGCCAGAGCTTCGGGATTAGACAGCGGGGTCATCTCGACGGCCAAGTCCAGTACCTGGCCGATTTCCACCTCGCGCTGCATGGTAAGAAACGCCTCGTTCAGGGCATCGGTGTTGGGAAGACGGCTGGCGGACCGGCGTGTGATTTCAATGCAGGCAGTGGCCAGAATGTCGCCGAGCATCAGGCCCAAGCCACGGCCTATGGCACCGCTGTGTACGGCCTGTTCCAAGGCATGATGTGCGGAAGGCTTGCCCCGGCGCAGATCGGATTCGTCGATGATGTCGTCATGCACCAGTGCGGCCGTCTGAAACACTTCAATGGCGCAGGCTAGGTCGATCATGGCGTCACGCCAATCAGGAGTCACGTCGCCGGCAAGAACATCGAAGGCGTCCAATGCGAGCAGCGCACGCAGTCGTTTGCCTCCTTGGCTGGAGGAGGCGGCTTGGTCCACAACCTGTTCCATCACCGGTTTCAGGGCGTCGGCAACCTCGTCGGTGGCGGGGGCGGCAGTCAGTTCCCGCACCAACTGAATGATGCGTGGCTCGATGATTTCGCGGTTGTTAGCAGTTGTGCACATGCCTAATAACTTATCCACAGGGTTTGAAGAACACAAGAACGTTGGAAATCAAGGGTTTTGAAGCTAGAACCACAATGGTCGTTTTTTCCTGCGTCATACGGCGTTTTCAGCCATAGTGGGCACACCCACTCGGTGCGTGAGCTACCTGGCTCAGCGTGCACCACAACACCAATAGATTGCACACCATTAGTCAAGGAGGACATGATGGACAACAACACGCCACACAAGCCGCGTAAGAACCGACACGCCAAACGGCACGCCGCCGAGCAGACGGAGCCCTTTGTCTTTGACGAGTTGAAGACGAGATCACAGGAATTTCGCAATGATCGCCGACTTCGAGGCGCGCAACAGGCTAATGCCGACTGGGTGGCCGAACCATTGGACGAATGGCTGTCTTGCCTCGATGCCGGGAACACCGACCTAGGCCGAGAGACGATGGCCGCGTTTGCGGTGGGCATGCGCGAGATGCGCTGATTCTCTCGTTGGTTATTGATGAAAGCCGTTGCCCCAAGTCATGGCTCATGGAATTCGCGGCGCGACCGCATCTGGCGCGTACGAGAACACGAATGGGCGAGCTGCTGACCTGCGCATTCGAGGATGAAAGCATGATGCCGGATAAGGAGCGTTGCCATACCGGCATCGGTATGTTGCTCGATATCGCCGAAGCCTCACCGGTGCCGTACTGCATACAGCCATTGGCCGTAATCGCCTACACCTTATGGTGGCTGGGCGATCCGCGAGCAATGGTGTTCGCCTTGCGATGCCTGCTGCTCGATGAGGATTGTTCGCTGGCGGCGATGATATTCTCAGCCGCCGATCGAGGCGTGGCACCGGCATGGTGCTCGGGCTGAGTGAACAGAAACGGCGGATTTCCGAGGTTTTACGCGCGATGCGCGGAAGGAAAGCGTGTGGTGATCGGCAACACGTCGGGCAACGATGTGGGAATAATCGTCCGTGGAGGGTGGTTTACTCACATAGTTGACGATTTGCCCTTGCCAGAAGTGGGCCCATGTGGTATATGCACTTCACGGCGAGAGATCAGGAGGAGCAGTTTTGGCCACGAAGGAAACGACGGCAACCAAGCAGACAGCCGAGTCCAGCGAGGAGACCGAGACCAAGAAGAAGGCCAGCTCTACGACCACCGCACGCAAGACTTCCGCCAAGAAGTCCAAGTCCGCAGAGCCCTCGAAAAAGACCACGCGCAAGTCCGCTGCGAAGAAAACCGCGAAGAAGGCCAAGGACGATGAGCTCGTCAAAGACGAGGACACTCAGGTCGATGACGAGCTTGATGACGATGCCGAGGTCAACGACGACGATTTGGACGTTGACGACCTCGACGAGGATCTTGACGACGTTGACGAAGACGATGCCGACGACGAAGACCTCGATGAGGACGATGCCGACGACGATGATGTGGAAGACGACGAGGACGAGGAAGAAGCCAAGTCCAAGGCACCCGAGCAGCCCAAGGAAAAGGGTGCCTACGTGGTCTCCGACACGGATGATGAGGAAGAAAACATCATCCCCTCGGGCAATCCGAAGCGTCGTGTGATTGCGGCCGGCGCAACCGCCGACCCGGTCAAGGACTACCTGAAGCAGATCGGCCGTGTGAGCCTGCTGAACGCCGAGCAGGAAGTCGACCTGTCCGAGCGCATCGAGGCCGGCCTGTACGCCCAGCACCTGCTCGACACCGAAAGCGAAGGCATGGAGTTCAAGCGCAAGCGTGAACTCAAGTGGGCCGCCGCCGACGGCAAGAAGGCTAAGGACCATCTGCTGGAAGCCAACCTACGACTTGTGGTCTCGCTCGCCAAGCGCTACACGGGTCGCGGCATGCTCTTCCTTGATTTGATCCAGGAAGGCAACCTTGGTCTGATTCGTGCCGTCGAGAAGTTCGACTGGAAGAAGGGCTTCAAGTTCTCCACCTACGCCACGTGGTGGATTCGTCAGGCCATCACCCGTGCCATGGCCGATCAGGCCCGCACCATTCGCGTGCCTGTGCACATGGTCGAAGTGATTAACAAGCTGTCCCGTGTACAGCGCCAGATGCTGCAGGATCTGGGGCGTGAACCTACGCCGGACGAGCTGGCCCGCGAGCTGGATATGCCGGTTGAGAAGGTGCAGGAAGTGCAGAAGTACGGCCGTGAGCCGATTTCCTTGCACACCCCGCTTGGCGAGGATGGCGATTCCGAGTTCGGTGACCTCATTGAGGATACCGACGCCATCGCCCCGTCCGACGCCGTGGCCTTCTCCCTGCTGCAGGAACAGTTCAAGCAGGTGCTGGAAACCCTGTCTCCGCGTGAGGCCGGCGTCATCAAGATGCGCTATGGCCTGGAAGACGGCCAGCCGAAGACGCTGGACGACATCGGCCGTGTGTATGGCGTGACCCGTGAACGCATCCGTCAGATCGAGTCCAAGACCATGTCCAAGCTGCGCCACCCGTCCCGTTCGCAGACCCTGCGCGACTTCCTGGATCAATGATCATCTGGCTCCCCTCTGTGAGGGGAGCCAAGCATTTGAAGAGAAAAATAGGACTGTATGCCCAAAGAAGAATACGGCGCCAAGGACCTAGCTGTTCTTGAGGGCTTGGATGCGGTACGCAAGCGTCCGGGCATGTACATCGGCACCACCGACTCGCAGGGTCTTATGCACTGCCTGTGGGAAATCATCGACAACTCCGTGGACGAGGCCTTGGCCGGCTTCTGCAACGACATTGTGGTCACCCTGCACACCGATGGTTCCGTGGAAGTCGCGGACAATGGCCGAGGCATCCCGGTGGACAAGGAACCGAAAACCGGCCTGTCCGGCGTGGAGGTCGTGCTGACCAAACTGCATGCCGGTGCCAAGTTCGGCAACTCGTCTTATAACGCCGTCGGTGGCCTGCACGGCGTGGGCTCCTCCGTGGTCAATGCCCTGAGCTCCCGACTGGACGTCGAAGTGGATCGTGACGGCAAGACGCACCACATGACCTTCCACCAAGGTCACCCTGGCGTATACACGGATGCCGACCCGGCCAATCCGTCTCCCGATTCCCCGTTCAAGCGCACTCGCAAGAACCGACCCACCGAGCTGGAAATCATCGGCAAGGTATCTCCCAAAACCACTGGTACCCGTATTCGTTACTGGTATGATCCGGAGATCTTCAACAAAACCGCCGAGTTCTCATACGAACAGCTCATCGACCGCGTGCGTCAGACCAGCTTCCTGGTGCCCGGCCTCAAAATCACCATCATCGACGAAAACGTACCGGAAACGGCGGCGACTGACACCGTCGAGGCCACTGATGACACAACAGTCGAACCTGCGCAAGACCAGGCACCGGCCTTGGATGTCTCGTCCAACGATGCCGAACTCTTCGACGACTCCGCCGAATCCCAGTCCGACGATGCCGAGAGCCCAGCCGAGGAGGACTTCTCGCTGACGGCCGGCGACCAGGTCGTCGATGGCGCGTTCGGCGAACAGCCCGCGCACCCGCGCGTCGTGGAATTCCTGCACACAGGCGGCGTCAAGGACTTCGTCGACTTCCTGTCCAAAGGCGAGCCGATCTCCGACATCTGGCGCATCCAAGGCGAGGGCACCTATAAGGAGGAGACCCAGGCCGTGGGTGAGGGCGGCGAACTGCACGCCCAGGAAATCGAACGCACCTGCGGCGTGGATATCGCCCTGCGATGGGTCAACGGCTATGACACCACAATCATGAGCTTCGTGAACATCGTGGAGACGCCCGGCGGCGGTACTCACGTGGACGGTTTCATGAACGCCATCACCAAGCAGATTCGCAAGGCGGTGGAAGACAACGCCCGCAAGCTCAAGGTGAACATGAAGGACTCCGCCATGAAGGTGGAGCGCGACGATATCCAAGCCGGACTCGTAGCCGTGGTCACCGCACGCGTGGCCGAACCTCAGTTCCAAGGCCAGACCAAGGACGTGCTTGGCACCGCGCAGGTCAAGCCGATCGTCACCCGGCTCACCGACAAGCAATTCGGCGAGATGATCACCGGCTCCAAGCGCGGGTACAAGGAACAATCCGGCCGCGTGCTGGAGAAGATCGTCGGCGAAATGCACGCACGCATCCAGTCGCGCAAGGCCAAGGAGGTCACGCGCCGCAAGAACGCGCTCGAATCCGCCTCGATGCCGGCCAAACTCTCCGACTGCCAGCCGGGCAATGACGACGTGGCCGAACTGTTCATCGTCGAGGGTGATTCTGCACTCGGTACCGCCAAGGCCGCCCGCAACGCCGGTTTCCAGGCACTGCTGCCGATTCGAGGCAAGATTCTGAACGTGCAGAAGGCGTCGATCACGCAGATGCTCTCCAACAAGGAATGCGCGGCCATCATCCAAGTGGTGGGTGCCGGCTCCGGCCAGAGCTTCGACATCGAACAGTCGCGCTACCACAAGATCATCATGATGACCGATGCCGATGTGGACGGCGCGCACATCCGCATCCTGCTGCTGACGCTGTTCTACCGGTACATGCGGCCGCTCATCGAGCATGGCTATGTGTATGCCGCCGTGCCGCCGCTGCACCGCATCGCGTTGACCGGCTCGCACAAGGGCGAATATATCTACACGTATTCCGATGACGAGCTGGCCGGCAAGCTGGCCGACCTCGACAAGAAGCACATCGGATACAACGACGACATCCAGCGATACAAGGGTCTGGGCGAGATGGACGCCGACCAGCTGGCGGACACCACCATGGACCCGCGCACGCGTATGCTGCGCCGCATCCGCATGGAGGACGCCGCCCAAGCATCCGAGATCTTCAGCCTGCTGATGGGCGACGACGTGCCGCCGCGCAAGCAGTTCATCGTCGACAACGCCGACGATTTCGACCGCTCCAAGATCGATACCTGACCGTCCTATCTCAAGCTCCCTCTGATGAGGGGGTGTCAGCGAAGCTGACTGGGGGAGAGGCCTCGGGTGGTAGCGGGCTACTCGTATTTCTCTCCCCTCAGTCCGTCTTTGGCGGACAGCTATTTCGTCAGAGGGTGCTGCGGTATATCATCAGGATTTCATCGAGTGCACCGCCGCCGATTATCTCAAGGACAACTACGACATCATCGGCTTTGACCCGCGCGGCGTAGCCGATTCCACGCCGGTGTACTGCGGGCAAGACTCCAAACTGTGATGTTTGCGTGTTGCTGAAGCGCTATTCGATAGACTGATGACATCGTTATCACAACCGGTGCCGTACTGTGAATGGGAGATGGGACATGGCCAGTCTGTTGCTTGCCGTCATCTATGTGGCGTTTATCAGTCTGGGATTGCCGGATTCGCTACTCGGATCCGCATGGCCCACCATGAGCCAGGATCTGAACGTGCCGGTGGCGTGGGCCGGCGGCATCTCCGCGGTGATTTCCATGTTCACGATCGTCTCGGCGCTGCTTTCGGACCGAATGACATTGAAATTCGGGGCAGGCAAGGTCACCGCCGTTTCGGTGGCGTTGACTGCGGCGGCCTTGGCCGGTTTCTCCGTTACCTCGAATTACTGGGTGCTGTTGGCCATCGCCATACCATACGGCCTTGGCGCGGGCGGAGTGGATGCGGCGCTCAATAACTACGTAGCCATTCACTACGAAAGCCGGCATATGAGCTGGCT
>ERZ791875.1903-NODE-1903-length-12227-cov-2.372412_pt1 | contig 12227 bp, 8 predicted proteins | sample MGYA00510278_ERZ791875 | MGnify/ENA primary metagenome ERZ791875 (study PRJEB30046, sample SAMN00792078) | human gut metagenome | study: EMG produced TPA metagenomics assembly of the A metagenome-wide association study of gut microbiota in type 2...
GACGATGTGCTCATGCCTTTTGTGGAAAACGCCGATCTTGTCCTGCCGCTGCTGCTCGCGCCGCAAGAGACGCGCCATGAAGACGGCGTGCGGCGCATTCTGGCCCTGGCGGAACCGTGGCTGCGCCATCTGGGACTGCCCGGAACACGCGCTTCGGAAATTCCGTTCGGTCTGTCCGTCAAACAGTATGAGATCGCGCGGCTCGCCGCCGAGGGACGCACCGGCCCGGAGATCGCATGCCGCGTGGGCCTCGGCCTCAACACCGTCAAAACGCACCTGAAGACTGTGTACCGGAAATGCGGCGCGAACAACCGCCCGGAACTGAGAAGACTTCTCCACGGGGAAAAATAGCGAAATCAACAGACGGGCGAAGGAAGGAGAAGCGGACTGATACACGCTTCGCCTTATCCTCAGTATGGCCCCTGAAGAGACGTTTGTACTGTTTATTGTCCTTTGTGCCCTTTCAAAATACCATGAGGCACGATCCGCTCCAATGGCACCCAAGTATCACCCGAAAAGGGTGAGACGCAGAAATTATTTGCTTTTTTCCTCAAAGAGGACATAAATAACATAAATACCTTTTTGCCTGTAATCATCGGATGCCTTCCATGCCGCGTCTTCCGCTTCACCATCCGCCGTCATTCCGCCGTCATCCTTTGACGGTGGGCCGGGTTGCGTGTAAGCAAGGAACTTGGCTGGCGGAAGCGGCCCTGAACGCAAGCGCGTTCCGGTCCGCTTCTTGCTACACACACGGCTCATCGCCCATCCACCGCGCTCGCGTCTAGGCGTAGCGCGGCTTTCCGCGTTTTCACTCCGCCCAAAAACATGGCCTTGCCCCTTCTCGGGGTGAGGCCTTTTGCGTTGCGCGCCGTTTGCCGCAAGCCGCATCCTTCACCCTTACAACATGAGGAGGCTACCTATGACGCATAGATTCCGCTTTACCTGCACAAGGCTTCTTCCAGCCTGCGCGCTGGCCGCCCTGCTGGTTGGGCCGCCCGGCTTTGCGCCTTCGGCCAACGCCGCTGACGTTACCTACCCCGGCTCAAACCTTGACAAAGGCCCCCTCTGGAATATCGGCAACAGCCTTTTTCCTGCGGGGAGCCTCAGCGATAATAAGGTCACCATCAACAGCGGCAATGTGAGCGGCGACGTTTATGGCAATGACGTGGACGCCGCGTTCAGCCCGGTCAGCAATAATACGGTCATTCTGTCGGGCGGCTCGGTCGGCGGCGACATCCTGGGCGGAGCCAACAATGGTGCCGTGACCGACAACAACGTCTCCATCTCCGGTTTCGGTTCAGTATTAGGCAGCGTCTATGGCGGCTACGGCGCTGCAGAGGGAACCGTAAACGGAAACGACGTCTCCATCTTCGATTCTGGTTCCGTAACCGGCAACGTCCTCGGCGGCTACAGCCGCTCGGTAAATTCTCATGTTATCGAGAACACAGTTACCATCAGCGGCGGAACCGTAAGAGATATCTACGGCGGCCAAAGCGGTAAGGGGAACGCTCTGAATAACAGCGTGACGTTGGACGGCGCGGTGTCCCAAGCAAACGTCATTTACGGCGGACGCGTGGAACAGGGCACTGCCCGGGAAAACGCCGTTGTCATGAAAAACGGCAGCGTGACCTTGGGAATTTTTGGCGGCATCGCCACCGCTGACGGCGGGCAAGCTCAGGACAACCACGTGACCATGAGCGGCGGTTCAGTGGGAGAACATCTCATCGGCGGTTACGTGCAAAACGGCAGCGGCGCTGCCACGGGCAACAGCGTCATCTTCAACGGCGGCAGCGTGACAGAAAATGTCTATGGCGGGCGGAGCGTAAACGGCCCTGCACAGAACAACAGCGTGACCATGACAAACGGTTCCGCCAACTGGCTGCTGGGCGGCTACAGCGCCAACGGCAATGTCATCGGCAACAGCGTTAACGTCAGCGGCGGCACGCTGACCGGCGTCAGCGGCGGCGAATCCAATTCCGGCAGTGCCACGGGCAACATAGTAAGCATCAGCGGCGGGACGGTCCAAAGCAACGTCAATGGCGGTTTTGTTGCCTCAGGCAGCGGCAAGGCCACGGGCAATATTGTGAACATTTCCGGCAATGCAGACCTGAGCGGGGCGGTCGTGGCGGGCGGCTCCTCCCCGGACGGCGACGCCTTCACCGACAATACGCTGAACAAAAACAGCGACGCCGCGGTACATCTCGCACGAAACTTTGCATCAGTAAATTTTGGCTACAGCGGAACCGCCAACATTGGGGAGCTGGATAGCACGCCGACCGGCAGCGCACTCTCCGGCGTGACAGTGAACACCAATGCCAACAACGTGTCCTTTGACGGCGTTATTTCCGGTTCCGGCTCCATAACCAAAACCGGCGCGGGAACGCTGATTCTTTCCGGAACCAACACCTATTCCGGCGGCACCACGATCAGCGCCGGAACCCTGTCCATAGGATCCGACACCAATATCGGCAGCGGAACCAACACCATCGGCAACAAGGGCACGCTGCTGCTCTCCGGCAACGGGACATACACCAACGACTGGACGCTGAGCGGTGCGGGCAGCGCCATTGCAACGGACAACAACAATACGCTCTCCGGTGTCTTATCCGGCAACGGCGGCCTGACCAAGACCGGCGCGGGCACACTGACCCTTTCGGGAACCAATACCTACACCGGCATGACCACGGTACGGAGCGGGACGTTGGCCTTGGGCAGCGAGCTGACATCCAATCAACTCACTCTATACGGCGGCACGGTATTCGACCGGGGAAGCCACAACCACAGCCTGGACAACGGTATCCTGAGTGTCAATGGGGCCAACGGCCAGAGCGCCATGTACAAAGGCGATCTTTCCGCTAGGAACGCGACCCTCAATTTCATCTCTCCGGTACATCCTACGCAGCCCCTGCTGCGCGTCACCGGCGATGCGGACGTCTCGGGCAGTGCCTGCAATGTGGGACTGGCGGGCGGTACGTCCCTGGCCTCCGGGTCTACCCTGACCCTGCTGGATGTCGATCCGGACAAAACGCTCACGGCCAACAACTTGCAGCGCGGCAACGGGATTGTGCAGATCGGTTCCACCGTGGCGCACGACATTACCACAGATGTAGCGCTTGATCCGACAACAGGACGGCTGAGTGCCGTCACCGCTCAAGTCAGCCCCGGCAGAGCCACGGATCAGTCCAAGGCACTGTCCGAAGGCTTCCTCGGCGGACTGGCCCTGAACCTGCAAGGCGCGGACCTCGTGGCGGGCCGGGGCATGGATTCCGCCGTGCGGGCCTCCTCCGGTACGGACGACGCGGAAAGGCACGGCTTTGCCGGGTTCGGCGCGCTGTCCGGCGGTTCGTTGCGCTACAACACCGGCTCGCATCTGGACATGAACAGCCTTTCCCTGCTTACCGGCCTGGCCTGGGGAATCGACCTTGCGCCGGGCCGCCTGACCTTGGGCGCATTCTTTGAATACGGCAACGGCTCTTACGACACCCACAACTCCTTCACGAACGCCGCTTCCGTAGACGGCGACGGCAATGCCTACTATCTGGGCGGCGGCATTTTGGCCCGCATGGACTTCGTCAATATTGGGCCGGGCCGCTTCTACGCCGAAGCCAGCGGACGCGCGGGCAAGACGCACAACGAGTACGACAGCTCGGATTTGCGCGACGCAGCCGGACGTAAGGCGGACTACGACAGCAGTTCTCCCTACTATGGCCTGCATTTCGGCACGGGCTACGTCTGGAACATCAACGATGCCGCCACCCTTGACCTGTACGGCAAGTACTTCTGGACACGGCAGCAGGGCGACAGCGTGGGCCTGTCCACCGGCGAACATCTGAGTTTCGACGACATCAACTCCAGCCGCCTGCGTTTCGGCGGGCGCTTCGCCTATATCCTGAACGACCATGTCGCTCCGTACATCGGTGCGGCCTGGGAACACGAATTCGACGGCAAGGCACGGGCCAGGACCAACGGTTTTGACATCGACGCCCCGAACCTGCGCGGCAATACCGGCATCGGCGAACTGGGCCTCTCCCTCACGCCCTCCGCTGACCTGCCCCTGACCGTGGACCTGGGCGTGCAGGGCTACACCGGCAAGCACGAAGGCGTGACCGGCAGTCTGATGGTGAAGTGGGAATTCTGAGCGTCTGCAAAGGGGAGCGTCCGTTTTTTGTGTACGCCCCCAGCTTTAAACATCTCTTCAACTGCACACTCTGGAAAGGATAAAAAGGGGAACAAGCATCTATACTATCAAAAATTTCATCTACAACAATTCTCTGGAAGACCTAATATCGGCTGTGTCTGCTTCAGAAAAAATTCAAATGGTATGTAAACACCCAAAGGTATGTGCATCATATTTTAGGCTATGGATAGTTCGTGTGAGGTTATACGCAGTACACTCCAATACTTCGTAGGGGAACAAATTTATTCTCTTGGAGCAATTTCTACTATGCGGCGCGGTGTCGGCAACGGCGAATCGCGCCGCTTTTTTGCGGCATCCAATCCGAACCGGAATAAGGCCGTCCCGCTGAAAAAATTTCAAAAACCAACAATTCTACCACTCCTCCGCAAAAATCCACCGTGTTACTGCGATTATGTACGCACTTTTGTGTGCTGAACCACCATCTGGAGGATTCATCATGCGGAATATCACCAGACAACAGCGACAAATCATGGAGATGCTGGCGAAAGGATTTCCCATCAAAAACTATTGCAGGGAATCTCTCCATCGAGGTGGCTACGGTATATTGGCATTTGGCAGCAATTCGAAAAGCCTTCGGCGTTCATAGCAACATTGAGCTGTTGTACCACCTCAATGAGGAACCGGAGGCGAGTATATCTACTATTCGACTGATACCGCGCGGCAGGGAAGTTTTTGAACTCGCTATGAGCGGTCTGAGCATCAGAGAAATCAGTAAACGTCTTGGAATCATCTACAGCTGCGTCCTTCGGCACAAGGAAAAAATGCTCTTGCCGAACGAATGTAACTCTATGTTGGAATTGATTGCAAAATATCATGGGACAAATCCAAATCGTCAATTGTGAGGTCCATAACATGGAAATTGAAGGCCGCACCATCATACTTTCCACGCCGGAAGAACTGCTTCCTCTCATTACAAAAGCCGTCCGTACCGCTGAGCAGGGGAAAACGACGGATGCCCCCGACTTGCCGGGCAAAAAACTGCTTGCCCCGAAAGATGTGGAAAGAGAATTCGGCATTCACCAGAAGACACTCGCCTACTGGCATATGGAAGGCGTCGGTCCGGTATATACGAATTTCGGCAGGCGTGTCTTTTATGAGCGCGCCGTATTGGAAGAGTATATTGCATCCGGGCGTGTCCAAACCTCGGAATCAATCAAGTGATGGACTTCTCAGGCCAGCATATCCCCTATAATCGAGAGCTTTTCGCTTTCCTGTCCGGGGAACAGATGGGCATACCGCATGGTCATGGTGATGTTCTTATGACGCATGAGCTTTTGCAGTTCCATGAGCGTCACCTTGCCGGACTGCGCCAACCAGGAGGCAAAGGTATGTCTCATGGTGTGCAGGGTGACGGCGTACAGGCTGTCGCCGTCTTCCGGAGCCAGATTGAGCTTTCTGACGGGGGTCTGGAAACAGGCGGGTATTTTTTCAAACGCCGTCTTCTTGCGAGGCTGTTGGAAGATGGGTTCCGCAGGCTTGCGCGTATACGCCTGGAGCATCCGGATCATATCCTCCGGCACGCGGACGAATACCCGCTTTCCTCCCTTCTGAATGATATAGAGGCCGCAGGCATTGCCGTCCACATCCTGCCCGCGCAGTTTAAAAACTTCCGTGGGACGAAGGCCGGTTCGCAGGGAGAGCAAGGCCATATCGTGCAACTGCGGATGCCGCTTTTCAAGGTCGTCCAGAAGCGCCCTGACTTCCTCTCTGGTCAGGAAACGCAACCTTTCATTGTCAGCCTTTACCATTTTCCAAGTGCCGCCCTTGGTGGACAAGGGGTTGACTCCGCTCCACATGCCTGTGGCGCCGGCACGGTTTATGGCGGAACGCATAAAGCTGAAGATGTTGTTGACGGTCTGCCCGGCCAGCATTTTTCGCGTCGGTGCTTTGGCTTTAGGCTTTTTGGTGGACTTTTTGGGCTTTGTATTCCCAGTAGGCGTTTTCAAAAGCTGCGCCTTGAGGCTGGAAAGCAAATTCGGAGTCAGATCGGCAATAGGCAAAGCGTGGATTTTGGCCTTGAGGTGGGCGCAATACTGGCTGTAGGCCGGTCAACGTACTTCCCTTCGTTCTGCCCCAGGCAAGGTAGGCGTTCACTATCTCCCCGATGGTAACTTTGTCGCGCTCAATGGGATTGATGCCGGTGGCATCAAACTCGGCAAGGAACTTTACCCGCTCCTTTCTGACCGTGGCCGGGCGGACGCCCTTGCTGTGCCTGCCAACGGTTTTCCAGTGGCCCTTACCTTCATGATCAGCGTACCAGAAGCAGTAGATTTTGTCGTACTCTCCGGTTCGCGGATCGCGCTTGGCGGACTGGCGGAAGAAAACGCCCTCGAACCTGGTCTTTGTGTATTTTCGAGTGAAGGGCAGGACGGCCCGGAAATCCCGGCTTCTCGTGCTCCTTCCATATTCCATATGGAATAAAAAACAGGCACGGCATCCTCAAGGACGGCATGCCTGTTTACGCATTGCTTTAGACCGTATCGCCACGCCGGGCGTGGTACTCCGCTTTTTCCTGATACATACGTTTATCCGCCTGCCTCACCATATCCATGATGTGCATGTCCCCCTCGGCCCACACCTGCCCAAGCGACAGGGATTCGGGATACGCTTTATTGGCCTCCCGTTGGAGCGCGGCGATCTTCGCATAAAAGACCCGCTCCGGAATGTTCGGGCAGAGGAAGACAAATTCGTCTCCGCCAATACGGAAAAGATCGTCTCCCCTGAAATAGCGGCTGAATATCCGGCTGATGTCCCGGATGTATTTGTCGCCGGAGTCGTGCCCTTGCTGATCGTTGATGCGCTTTAACCCATTGAGATCCACAAAAACGACGCCGAGCGAATCCGGGGGATTTTTTTCGAGCTTCTGCAATACGGAAATATAGCTGTTTCTGTTGTGCAGCCCCGTCAAGTCGTCGCAGTAGCTCATCCGCTTGAGCTCGCTCTGCATATTACGCTTCCGTTGCTCATTCGTGACGAAATAGGCCAGAGAATGCAGCAGGGAGTGATCATCCCGATTGGCTTTCGGGTTATCCACGCCGATGAACCCGGAAATGACGTCGTTCAGGACGAGAGGGACGACGATAAGGCTCTCGATACCTTGCGGCTTGAGTACGCTGTACATATCCAAATCGCTGTCCCGGATTGACTCAAGATTGTCGATGACCACATCCTCACGCCGCTCGAACATCTTCTGCCAACAGCTCATGTAGCTGATTGGCACGTTTTGAAGGACTTCTTTCTGAGGGAAAATACCTTCTGAACACCATTCATAGGTGTTGTTGGCGATGAGCCCGCCGTTTTTCAGAACGCTGTACTCGAAGATATAGGCACGATCGGCCTGATGCATCATTCCGAGGTTCTCCAGGACCATGTCCACGGCTTGCGGAAAATTTTCTTCCCTATTCAGGATACGGATGCATTCCAGCAAGGTACTCTCAATATCAAGCTTGCGCTGCACAGCTTGGCTGATATTTTCCTTTTCCGTAATGTCGACGGCGAATTCCAGCCGGGCAAGACGGCCATTCCAGCGGATCAGCTTGTCTCTGAGCAGATAATGGCGGTGCGAAATGGGATTCGTGAGCTCCCAAGTGTAGAACGTTTCGCAGTTGAGAAACTGATTCGTACAAAACGGACAAGGCGCGTCAATGCCTTGCAGGACTTCATAGCACTTCCTGCCTTTTCCGATGTCCGTAAGCCCGAATACCTTTTTTCCAAACTCGTTCAGATACAGGATTTCATACGTGGCGATATCGCTTACATAAACGATTTCATCCACTTCCTCCATAATAATCTGCAACAGGCTCTCCGGGCAGTCTTCGTGTTCACCGGAAACATACTGTGCTTTGGAAAAAGATGTTGTCATAATGCGAACCCATTCACATTTTGGATGACGACCATTTTCAAAATCGCCCAGCCACGCACATCCTGAATCAGCAGGCCAAGGCTAAATGGCGGATCACTATACGCGTTTTCCTTCCCATTTTTCCAATAATGAGAGCCAAAAACGTTTTTGGAGCCACATTATCGACTAAAGTATCTCATTTTACGCTAGAAACAGCGTGTTATCAAGATGTCGGACGATCAGGATCCAAAAGGCATCAGCCGTCCTCAAGCGCGGTGCCCTCGCCTCTTCCCCAAATGGCGTCTCAGTATCAGAGGACGCTGGGCACCCACGGCTCCCCTTTGTGGACAGTGCCCCCCCACCCTGCCAAGAAAGCCGCCCGGCTTTATTGCATCCCCGACCTTCTCGGGCTATCACACCGACCATGAACACGCTGCAACTCCGGAATTCCTTTCTGCTGCTTCTCACCGCCGTCATCTGGGGAGTGGCCTTCGTCGCCCAGAGCGTAGGCATGGATTATGTGGGCCCCTACACGTTTACCTGCGTGCGCTCCTTTATCGGCGGCCTGTTCCTCATTCCCTGCATCGCGCTGCTCAACAGGCTGAACCCCTCCTCCCCCGGCGGCATCAGGCCTTCGAACGCGAAAACGAAGGGCCAGCTCTGGATCGGCGGCGTGTGCTGCGGTGTGATGCTCTGCTTCGCAAGCTGTTTTCAGCAGATCGGCATCATGTACACGTCCGTGGGCAAGGCGGGGTTCATTACGGCCTTCTATATCATCATCGTCCCGCTCCTCGGGCTGTTCTTCAAAAAACGGTGCGGCCTGTTCGTCTGGCTCGGCGTGGCGCTGGCCATCGTCGGCCTCTATTTTCTCTGCATTACGGAGAGCCTGACCATCCAGTTCGGCGATTTCCTGATCTTCATCTGCGCCATCCTGTTTTCCATCCACATTTTGATCATCGACTACTTCACACTGCGCGTGGACGGCGTCAAAATGTCCTGCATCCAGTTTTTCGTCTGCGGCCTGCTCTGCGCGGTTCCCATGCTGCTCTTTGAGACGCCGGACATCACGCAGCTCCTCGCCGCATGGAAACCCGTCCTCTATGCGGGGATCATGTCGAGCGGCGTTGCCTATACGCTGCAAATCGTGGGACAGAAAGGCATGAATCCCACTGTCGCCTCCCTGATCCTCAGCCTCGAGGCGGTGGTGTCAGTGCTGGCCGGATTCGTCATGCTGGACCAGCAACTGACCATGCGGGAAACGATGGGATGCGCCTTTATGTTCTGCGCGATCGTGCTTGCGCAGCTCCCGCAGAAGAACATAAAAAACGCTGAGGCTGTCTCAGCATAACGGGGTGCGGCATGAGGATATGCGTCATCACGGGCGGCACAGGCGGCATAGGGCTTCACCTTTGCGAAGGCTTCCAGCGCGCGGGGTATGCGGTCACGGCTCTCGACGTGGAACAGCACAAAGCCTTGCCTGACGGTATTGGCTTCATCCAAACCGACTTGAGACAGGCCGAGGCCGTCAACGAAGCCTTCCGGCGGGTGACGGAACGGCACGGCGCCGTCCATGTACTCGTCAACAACGCGGCCCTCGCCCATTTCCACAAGCCCGTCATGGAAATGACCGCCGACGAATTCGACAACGCCCTTTCCGTAAACCTGCACGGCGCGTTCCTGTGCGCGCAGGCCTTCATCAAGGCCAACGCGGGGCAGGATTACGGGCGCATCATCAATATCGCCTCCACCCGCTGGAACCAGAACGAAGCGGGATGGGAGGCCTACGGCGCTTCAAAAGGGGGGATTGTCTCCCTCACGAACACGCTGGCCGTCTCCCTGAGCGCCACGCCGATCACGGTCAACGCCGTAAGCCCCGGCTGGATACAGGTCGACGGCTATGAAACGCTTTCCCACTTGGATCATGCCCAGCATCCTTCCGGGCGTGTGGGTATCCCCCGCGACATCGTCAACGCCTGCCTGTTCCTTGCCCACGAGGAAAACGATTTCGTCAACGGGCACAACCTCGTCGTCGACGGGGGAATGACCAAACGGATGATCTACGTCGAATAGCGGTTTCGAAACACGGCGTCTCGTTAAACAGCACCGAGTCCAAAACACAAAAACACTACGCGGCCGGAGGCTCTCATGGATTGTCAACGCGATACGGAAGCACGCTCTCCCCTTCAGGCGCAACTCTTTTCGCTTCAAGGCCATACCGCGCTTGTCACCGGCGCGGGTTCCGGGCTCGGCAAATATATGGCCCATGCCCTGCTCCACGCCGGAGCCAACCTTATCCTCGTCGGCCGCACGCTGGATCGCCTCGAGGCCTCGGCGGACGAGATCTTTTTGAGCTTGAAACAGCAGGGCGGCCATCTCGCGTACGATTCCGATCCCGCGGCACGCTCTGCCCATCGGGACCCGGACCAGAACAAACGCATCGCCTGCATTGCCTTCGATGTGAGCGAACTCAAGACGTTGCCGGAACTCGCCCAAAAGGCGTCCCAGCCTTTCGGCGCGCCGGACATCCTCGTCAATGCCGCCGGGCTGAATCCGCGCAAGCCGTGGAACGAACTCACGCCCGAGATTTGGGAATACACGCTGCGGCTCAATCTTTCCGCGCCGTTCTTCCTCGCTCAGGCCCTCGTGCCCGAAATGATGCGGCAAGGATGGGGGCGCATCATCAACATCGCCTCCCTTCAAAGCAGCCGGGCCTTCCCCAACGGCCTGCCCTACGGAGCGTCAAAGGGCGGAATAGCCCAGCTCACGCGGGGCATGGCCGAAGCATGGTCGCGGCCCGGAACGGGCATCACGGCCAATGCCATCGCGCCGGGCTTCTTCAAGACGCAACTCACCGCCCCGCTCTTCGACAAGCCGGAAGTCGTCGAGGCTCTCGCCCGGCAAACCACCATGAACCGGGTGGGCTTCGCGGAAGATATCCAAGGGTTGACCATGTTCCTCGCTTCCCCCGCGTCCGGCTATATCACGGGGCAGGTCATCCACATCGATGGAGGCTGGACCGCCATATAGGGGAGTCCCAACGCGCTGAGTGAGGAGGCGTTGGCCTCCTCACTCTGATCATGCCCGATTTCCAAGCTTCCGGCCACTCTGACATCGTTTCGACCGCATTCTTGTAAAGACATATGCGCACGGTTTCATGAACAGGATAGGCGGAGAGACTTGGGTCTCTTGGCCTTTTCACGTCTATTTCCTTTTGAGCCCCATGCCCAGCGCCTTCATTTTCAGGTAGAGGGTGTTCCTTGAAAATCCGAGCAGCTTCGCCGCCTTGCTTTTGTTGCCGCCCGCCAGCGACAGCGCGGATTCAATGGCCCTCTTTTCCGCCTCCCGCTGCATGGCCTGAAAAGAAAACGCGCCCGGCTCCTCAGCTGCGGGCACATCCTCCGAGCGAGAGCCCATGAAAAGCCGCTCGGGCAGATAGCGCGGCGTCAGTTCGACCGCGTCGTCGTCCATGCAACAGTACGCATAGGCGAGCACATTCTTGAGTTCCCGCACGTTCCCCGGCCAGCCGTACCGCATGAAGAGGTCGAGCACGTCCTGCGATATCCGAATCTCAAGTGCCTTTTGCGGTCCGCAGATCCCCTCGATGAGCTGGGTGATCAGGGACGGAATGTCCCCCCGGTGCTTGCGGAGGGGCGGCAGATTCAGCTCAAGGATGTTCAGGCGGTGATACAGATCCTCGCGGAACTGCCGCTTGTCCACGAGTTCCGGCAGGTTGCGGTTGGTTGCGGCGATGAGGCGGAAATCCGAATACTTGCTGCCGCTCATCCCGATCTTCTGGATCTCATTGCTCTCCAGCACGCGCAGCAGCTTTGCCTGAAGATACAGCGGGAGTTCGCCGATCTCGTCGAGAAAGATCGTGCCCTTGTCCGCCAGCTCGAACTTGCCCTTCTGCCCGCCTTTCCGCGCTCCGGTAAAGGCGCCCTCCACATAGCCGAACAGTTCCGATTCAGCCAGTTCACGCGGCAAGGCCGCACAGTTTACTGAAATGAAAGATCCGTTCGCGCGAGGGCTCGCCTTGTGGATGGCCTGCGCGAACAATTCCTTTCCCGTGCCGCTTTCCCCGAGGATCAGCACGGGCTCCCTGCTGCGCGCGAACCGCTTCCCCATTGCCTTGAGTGCCTGCATCACGCTGGTATCGCCGACGAGATCGTCAAACGTACGCAGGCCCCC
>ERZ791875.1906-NODE-1906-length-12212-cov-7.783252_pt1 | contig 12212 bp, 10 predicted proteins | sample MGYA00510278_ERZ791875 | MGnify/ENA primary metagenome ERZ791875 (study PRJEB30046, sample SAMN00792078) | human gut metagenome | study: EMG produced TPA metagenomics assembly of the A metagenome-wide association study of gut microbiota in type 2...
GGCAGCCCCCAGCCATAGTGCCCGCCATCGTGCCGCCAGTCGTGCCGGCCGGCTTGGCGCCGGACTCGCACCTGTCGCCTGCCGTCGGCCTGCCGTCGTTTTCCGGCATACTGCAAACTCCGTCTCCCGCTCCGGTTGCCTCCCGTGCGCGGTTTTCCGCACCGCCGGGCCCGGCAGCATCCCCCGTCCCGCGCCGGAATACCACGGCCGCGTTGCAGCCTCCGAATCCCGAGGCGGTTTTCAGTGCCGCATCCGTGCGGATTTGCCGGTGGGCGGCGCTTATGTCGAGCGGATAGGGCACCCCGCATTGCGCATAGCCCTTTACGCCGAAACAGCTATTTTCGCACAGTTCCCGCACCGTTATGATGCTCTCGATTACGCCCGAGGCGCCCAGCGTATGCCCGAAATAGGGTTTCAGCGAGTTGCACGGAACATTGCACAGTCCCGCGAGGTTCAGCGCCCGGCTCTCCATCTCGTCGTTGTAGACGGTCGCCGTGCCGTGGGGATTCACCAGTCCGATTGCTGTTGCGCCAATCTGCGCCTCTTCGAGCGCCGCGCGGACGGCGTACCAGAGTCCGTCGCCCGTCCGCGAGGGAGCCGAGATGTGGTTGGCGTCGTTCGAGATGCCGCCTCCCGCCACGGCGATTCCCGTTGCCGAAAGCGTCCTGTCGCGCGTCAGCAGCACCGCGCCGCACCCCTCGCCCAGCGTCAGCCCGTCGCGTGCCGCGTCGTAGGGGCGGCAGAGCGTGGGGCTTACCGACTTGAAGGCGTTGAACCCGCTGACGATGAAGTCGCACAGCAGGTCGAACCCCGCGACGAAAACATGGTCGTAGGCTCCGCTGCGGATTAGCCGCGATGCGATGACGATGGCCGACACGCCCGAAATGCAGGCGTTCGAAATCACCAGCGGCCGGTGCGCCGCGTCCAAATGGCGGCCGATGACGCCGGCCGTGTGGTTCAGGTCGCATTTCTGGGGGTCGCTTCCCAGCAGGCCGATATTGCCTTTGGTCGTGGAGAGGATAATCAGCACGCGTTCGTTCGCGGGCGAAATGCCCGATGTGGCGATTGCCTCGCCCAGTGCGAGCAGGGCCGCCTGCTCCGCGGGCGTGTACCCGGCGAGGCCCTGTTCCGCCGCCAGTTTGCGCAGCCGTGCACGGTCGATCAGGCAGACGGGCGTGCCGTCGTGCCACGGCGCAGGGGCGGTCGCCTGGGCGCGCACGGCGGCCATGTTCTCCTGCGTGCCGAACCCGAGCGACGAGATGATGTAGTCGGGCCCCCACCAGACGGTTACTTCACGTCCCATCGCGTTTTCCATTTGCGGTAGAATTCGGGACAGAGCAGCTGCAGTTCGCCCCGGCTGTCGAGGAACACCTGCGTCGAACTGCCCTCGGCGACGATTGCGCCGTCTGTGGCGCTGCGAATCGTGTACTCGAAACAGATTTTGGCCGCCTCGGTGGCGATGTAGCGGGTTTCGATGACCGCCGTGTCGTTCACGCGCAGCGGCTTGCGGTATTGCAGCTGCAGCTCCACCACCGGCGCCGTGTAGCCGCTCGCGTAAATATCCATGTACCCCAGCCCGGGGAACTCGCGCCCGAACGCCTCGCGTCCGTCTTCGAAATAGCGCACGTATTCGCCGTGCCACACGATTTGCATCGAGTCCACCTCGCTGAACCGCACGCGCAGCGATGTCTTGCTCACGAGGCTTGCCTCTGCCGTTTTCCTGCGTACCATTACTCCTCCAGATATATTTTCATCCGGCACTCCGCGACCGTCTTCGCGTCGCATTCGGTGCGTGCCGAGATCAAAGTTACGTTCATTATGCGCTGTTCGATCACCTCCGTGGTGACGAGGCGGCTGCCGATTGGGGGCAGGAAACGGATTTTCAGGTCGTTCACGGCCCCGATATATCCCAGCGGCACCCTTTCGCCGCGGCTGCGGCTCATGTACCCCGCCCGCAGGGCCGCCGACTGGGCGATATGCTCCACGATGCCGCATTCGTCCAGCACGCCGTCCGCGACGAAGATGTTCTCCCCGCGCACGGTCAGCCCGCTCCGCGATTGTCCCCGGTCGTCGATGCCGTAGAAAGCGTCGACCATCACGATCGGCGTCCGCTGCGGGATATATTCCAGTATCTCCTCCCCCGTAATCAGGACTTTCTCAAATACTCCCATAACGGTCCTTTTTTGTTGCGTTTGAGCCGCAGCGTCTCCGCCAGCGCGCTCTGCTCGTCGTCGGGGAACACCCATGCCTTGCCCGTGGCCAGCGCCGCGCGCCGCGTCTGCTCCAGATCGAAGTCCGGGGCGATGTAGTAAGTCGGCGCCAGCAAATCGTCGTCGGGGCCTGTGACGCCCTCCCATGCGGCCAGCTCCGCCAGCCGCGTATGCGGATAGATGCGCATGCCCGCATAGGGGAACATGACGGTATATTCCAGCCGCCGCGAGTTTTCCACGGTTTCGCGCACCGACTCCTGCGTGTCGCCGTAGCCGCCCAGAATCAGGAAGTGGGCGTAGTAGACGCCGTTGTCGAGCGCCAGCCGGCTGGCACGCTCGACGTCGCCGAACGTGAAATGCTTGCCGTAGGCCTCCAGCGTCCGGTCGCAGAACGACTCGGTGCCGTATTCGATGTGCGTCAGCCCCGAGGCGCGGAACAGCCGCATCTGCTCGGCGTCGATGCCCCGCGGCGAGAAGTAGGCGCCCCATGCGACCTCCGTTTTACGCCGGAGCAGCGTTTCGGCCAGCCGGACGTTGTATTCCGGGCAGATGTTGAACACCGAGTCGGTGAAGAACAGGTAGCTGATTCCGTAGTCGCGTTTGGCGCGCAGGATATTTTCGGCGATGGCCTCGGGATCCATCGTCCGCACGCACCGCCCGTCGATCGAAGGGTACGAGCAGTAGATGCAGTCGTAGGGGCATCCCCGCTTGGTCTGGATGTTGAGCATGCCGCTGCGTTTCCAGTAATAGCCAGTCAGTTCCGGCTCGAACTCCACCTCGATTGCCGGCAGGTAGCTCCTGCGGCCGCTTCCCGTGCGGCCGTCGCGGGTGCAGACCGCCGGAATGTCGATTTCCCGGTCGCCGCGCTCCAGCGCCCCGAGCAGCTCGGCGAGCGGCCCCTCGCCCTCGCCGTGGATGCCGTAGTCGGCCCCCAGCTCCCGCATGAATGCCGCCGGGTAGATCGAGAATCCCGCCCCGCCGATGATGACCGGGGCGTCGCTGGCCCCGCGGATTACCTCCATCAGCGCCTTGTATTGGGGCAGGAATCCCCGCCTGTCGAGCGAATTGGCCCCGTCGACGTTGCGCAGCGATAAGCCGATGTAGCGGGGCGCCAGCGTGCGGATGCGCTCCGCGAGCTGTGCGTCGGTGAGCAGGTTGCAGTCCGCCATATCGACGCGTATCCCGCTTATCGTGCGCTCGAGGTGGGTTTTCAGGTATGAAAGTCCGAGCGGATAAACGGGGTAGGGCGAGGTGTGGCGGTTTGCCGAGATGAGTAAGATGCTGTATGCGCTCACGACCAGAACCGATAGAAGTTGAACCATTGCTGCGGGTAGCGCCTTACCACGGCTTCGAGCGAGCGGACGTAGCTGTCCAGCAGGGCGTTTTTATCCCGGCCCTGCCGCTCGTCGGGGATGTCGAAGACAAAGCGGTAGCGCCTGCCGCGTTCGCGCATGGCGTAGTAGAAGACCGCCGGCACGCGGAATTTCGCGGCGACGGCGAACGGCCCCGCCGGGAAGCGGGCCTCGCGGCCCATGAAGCTCACCGGTACCGCCGGGCTGCCTTCGACGAAGCGGTCGCCCTGGAAACAGACGTACTCCCTGCGGTCGAGCACCTCCTTGATGCGGAGTATCGACTCGATGCCGCCCTCGTTCACCGGAATTACCTTGTAGCCCTCCTGTTTGCAGTGCCTGTCCATGATGTTTTTTATCTGCCGGTATTCGGCGTCGTACATCACCAGGTGCATCCGGCGGGCATAGTCGCCGAAAAATCCGGCTCCCGAGCCCCAGCATCCGACGTGTGCGCCGACGATTACCGCGCCGCGGCCGCTGTCGAGCACGCGCAGGAAAGCGTCGTAGTTTTCGAATTCGAATTTGTATTTGCGCTCCATGCCGCTGCCGATGGCCACCCGGTCGATGATTGTCTGCCCGAGCGCATAGTAGTGCGCGTAGAGTTTTACCGCGGCGCGGAGCCTTCCGTAGCGGAGGATACGGCGGTTATAGAACCACACGGCCCGCGTGGCGCGGGGTGCGAAAGGGATGAAATAGACGACCACCAGTGCGAGGAAAGCATACGCGGCACGTATTCCGAATACCCGCATCAGCAAGATGAAGAAGCCGTATCCGAAACTGCCGCCGCGCGAGCGCCCGCTCCACTGTGTGTCGTTATTTTCCATTCGTCCGGCCGATGATCAGGTCGTAAAAGTCCCGGAACGTTTTCAGCTCCTTGAAGTCGGGGCCTGTGAGCGTCACGCCGAAGTTTCGGTCGACGAGCACCACGACGTCCACCAGGTCGAGGCTGTCCAGGTCGAGCGTCTCCAGCAGCGGGGCGTCGGGCGTGATGACCTGGCGGTCGACTTCGAATTCATCGGCCAAAACGGTATCGATCTTTTCGATGAGTTCCTGTTCTGTCATTTTTTTTGAGCGGGTTTATTGGTGTTTCTTAATAATCAGGGTCGAGTTTGTGCCGCCGAAGCCGAACGAGTTCGAGAGGAAACGGTCGAACTCCCTGTTGACGCGCCGGGCGGGGATGTTGAGCTTCGAAGTGGCCTGGTCGCCCTCCGCGAAGTTGATGTTCGGGGCGATGAATCCGTGCTGCATCATCAGCATCGAGTAGACGATTTCGCTCGCCCCGGCCATCCACATTTCGTGTCCGGTCATCGCCTTGGTCGAGGCGACGTAGGGCCTGCTGTCGCCGAATACTTCGGCGATTGCCAGCGCTTCGTTGTAGTCGCCCAGCGGCGTCGAGGTGGCGTGGGCGTTGACGTAGGGTATCTCTGCGGGCTGCATCCCGGCGTCCGCGAGGCAGCGCAGCAGCGAGCGGCGCGGGCCGTCGACGTTGGGCACCGAGATATGCTCGCCGTTGGACGAGAATCCGTAGCCCATGACTTCGCCCAGTATCTTCGCGCCCCGTGCCGCCGCCGAGTCGTAACTTTCGAGGATTACCGTCGCGGCGCCGCCGCTCGGCACCAGTCCGTCGCGGTCTTTGTCGAAGGGCCGCGATGCCGCCGCGGGGTCGCTCTCGCGCGTCGAGAAAGCCCCCAGCCCGTCGAAGCTGCCCACCGAATAGGGATTCACCTCCTGTGCGCCACCGCATACCACGCGCTCCTGCAGCCCCTGCTTTATCATCAGGTAGCCCATGCCGATGGCATGCGAGCCGCTTGCGCAGGCTGCCGAGAGGGTGAGGTTGATGCCCCGCAGGTTGAAAATCACCGAGAGGTTCATCGTGACGGTCGAGTTCATCGACTGGAAAATGTTGCCCGAGCCGACCATCGCCGTGTTCTGCTTGGCGCGGATGATGTCGATGCCCTCGATTACCGGGGCGGCGCTGCTGTCGTTGCCGTAGATGATGCCGACTTCGTTCGCCGCGAGGAACGCCTCGTCCATCCCGGCGTTGCGCATCGCCTCGGCCGTGGCCATGTAGGCGTATTCGCCCTGCTGGGGCAGGCACAGCCGCTTGCGGCGGTCCAGCACCCCTTTCAGTTCGGGTTGTTTCACGATTCCCGTCAGCGACGAGATGTATCCCAGCTCCTTGCGTGCCGGGTCGAGCCCGATGCCCGGGCGTCCGTCGTAGAGCGCCTGCGTTACTTCGTCGAGGCTGGTGCCGATGCAGGACCAGATGCCCAGTCCGGTGATGACTACTCTTTGTTCCATGTGGTCAGGTATATAATCCTCCGTTTATCGAAATCACCTCCCCCGTGATGTAGGAAGCCTTGTCCGAGATGAGGAACATCGCCAGGTCGGCGACCTCGGCAGGTTCGCAGAAGCGTCCGGCGGGTATCTGTTTCCTGATTTCGGCCTCGTCGATGTCTGCGGTCATGTCCGTGCGTACGAAACCCGGTGCGATGGCGTTCACCGTCACCCCCTTTTTCGCCACCTCCTGCGCCAGCGCCTTGGTCGCGGCGATTACGCCGCCCTTGGCCGCCGCATAGTTGGCCTGTCCGGGAAGCCCCTTGATGCCCGAGAGCGAAACGATGTTGACGATGCGCCCGAAACGGTTGACGAGCATGTCGCGGAGCAGCGGCCGCGTGACGTTGTAGAACCCGTCGAGGCTGGTGGCGATTACCGTGTGCCATTGCTGCGGCTCCATCCACATCATCAGCACGTCGTCGCGGATGCCGGCGTTGTTCACCACGACCTCGATGCAGGCGCCCTTGTGGGCCTGCTGCCAGGCGGCGATGGCTGCGCCGGCCGCCTCGACCGAGGCGACGTCGAACTGCATGGTTTCCCCGTCGCCGCCCGCGGCGCGGACGCCCGCGAGGGTCTTTTCGGCCTCCGCGGCGTTCGATTGGTAGTTGATCAGTACGTAGTAGCCCCGGCCGCCCAGTTTCAGGCATATTTCGCGTCCGATGCCCCGGCTGCCGCCGGTCACGAGTGCGTATTTCGTCGGTTCGGTCATGCTTGCTGTTTCAGGAATTTTTCAATCGCCGCAATCTCTTCGTACTTGGGCGTATCGTCGGTGAATTTCGGCACGATGGCCCGGATGTCGGCATACAACTGCCGTGTGGCGTCGGACAACTCCCCGGCGCACTGCAGGTAATCGGTCGCCTGCACCAGCGCCAGTATTTCGATGGCGAGCACCTGGTAGCCGTTTTCTACCACCTGCCGCGTGATCATCGCCGCGTTGGTGCCCATGCTGACGATGTCCTGGTTGTCGTTGTTGTTGGGTATCGAGTGGACGTACATCGGGTTCGAAAGCGTCTGCGACTCGGCCGTGGTCGAGGTGGCCGTGAACTGCGCCGCCTGCATGCCGTAGTTGAGTCCCAGTTTTCCGAGGTTCACGAACGGCGGCAGCGTTTCGTTGATCCGGTCGTGGCAGAGGTAGTTCAGCTGCCGCTCGGCGAGCATCGTCATCTTCGTGACGGCGATTTTGAGTTTGTCCATCTCCAGCGAAACATAGTCGCCGTGGAAATTGCCGCCGTGGTAGATCGTTCCCGTCGCCGGGTCTACCACCGGGTTGTCGTCCACCGCGTTGAACTCCTCGGTGAGTATCTTTTCGGCCTGCGAGATGGTTTCGAGCACCGGGCCGAGTATCTGCGGCGTGCAGCGCAGCGAATAGTAGGGCTGCACCTTGTGCCTGAAGGTCGGGGCCTCGCCCGTGTCGCCGTTGTATAGCTCCACCTCGCGTTTGCGCAGGCGGCGGCCCGATGCGCATATTTCGCGCATCCGGCGGGCTATTTCGGCCTGCCCCGCGTGGAGCTTGTATTCGTTGAGCGCCCGGGCCATGAAGTCGTCGTACGATTCGACCAGTTCGTTGAGCATCACCGACGCCTTCACCGTCCAATCCAGCAGGCGGCGCGCCCGGGCGAGGTTCACCAGCCCGATGCCCGTCATCACGGCCGTGCCGTTGGTCAGGGCCAGTCCGTCGCGGATGCGGAGCTTGAGCGGCGTTATGCCGCACGCCTTCATCGCCTCGGCCGCAGGTACGATTTGGCCCCGGAACGAAACCTCCGACTCGCCGATCAGCGCCAGGGCGATATGCGCCAGCTGCACCAAATCGCCGCTGGCGCCCACACTGCCGTGGCGCGGTACGCGCGGGTATATGCCGTTGTTGAGCATTGCCGCCAGTATCTTCACCACGTCGGGATGCACGCCCGATTTGGCCATGAGGAATGTCTGGAGCCGCGCGAGCATCGCCGCGCGCACGCAAATGTCGGGCAGGGGTTCTCCTGCGCCGCAGCTGTGCGAGCGTATGATGTTGTATTGCAGGCTGTTCAGGTCGGCGTCGCCGATTCGGTACTGCGCCATGGGGCCGAACCCGGTGTTTATGCCGTAAATGACTTTCCCCTGCTCGAAAGACGCGAGGAAGCGGTAGCATGCCTCGACTTCGTGCAGGGCGGTTTCATCGATTGAAATCTCTGTTTCGCTGAAAATCCGGTCGTTTATGGTGTTCAGGTCTGAATAAAACATTTTTTAAACGGATTATGGCCTCAAAATTACAAAAACTATCTCAATAAACATTTATATGACTATTTTTTTGTTTGTATCGTCGGATAAAGCGGACGGTTCGTGCGGTGCCGGAATCCGTCGCCGGGCGGCAAAAAGCAGCGGAGGGCATTGTGCAATGCCCTCCGCTGCCGTATGTTGTCCGGTGTGTTATTTCACGCCGAATTTGTAGATGCAGGTCTGTGTGTAAGTTTGCCCGGGACGCAGTACCGTCGAGGGGAAGTTGTCCTGGTTGGGGCTGTCGGGGAACTTCTGCGTTTCGAGGGCCAGCGACTCGCGGTAGCGCTGCGGCTTGCCGTATTTGCCCATCGACTTGCCGTCGAAGAAGTTGCCGCTGTACACCTGCAGGCCCGGCTGGTCGCTCCACACCTCCACCGTGCGGCCCGAGGCGGGTTCCCATACCGTGGCGGCCAGCTCGACGCCGCTTTCCGTCTTGCGGTCGATGACCCAGTTGTGGTCGTATCCGCCGCCGTTGCGCAGCTGTGCGTTGTCCGCTCCGATGCGCTCGCCGATGGTATGGGGCTCACGGAAATCGAATGGCGTACCCTCCACGGGGGCGATCTCTCCCGTGGGAATCAGCACCGAATCCACCGGCGTGGTGTGGCTGGCGTTGATAGTCATCACGTTGTCGAGCACCGTGCCGTTGCCCTCGCCCTTGAGGTTGAAGAAGGGGTGGTGCGAGAAGTTGGCGACGGTCGGTTTGTCGGTCGTGGCCTTGTAATCGACGCGGAACTCGTTGTCGGGCGTGAGCGAGTAAATCATCTCGATATCCAGGTTGCCGGGGAAACCGTCCTGTCCGTCGGGATGGAGGTAGTGCAGCACGAGTTTGTCGTCCGTGGCCGAAACCACGTCCCACACCACGCGGTCTACTCCCGTCAGTCCGCCGTGCAGCGTCTGGCCGTTGTTGTTCAGCGGCAGCGTGTATTCCGTGCCGTCGAGCGTGAAACGGCCTTTGGCGATGCGGTTGGCATAGGGGCCCACCACGGCGCCGAGGAAACGCTCGCCCAGCGTGTCGAGGTAGCGGTCGATTGACTCGCAGCCCAGTACGATGTCCTCGTAACGGCCTTCGCGGTCGGGCGTCCAGAGCGACACGACGCGGGCGCCGTAGTTGGTTACCTGCATGGCGATGTCGCCCGCACGGAGCGTGTAGAGCGCGACGGGTTTGCCGTCGACGGTGGTTTCGAATGCTTCGGCGGGCAGCAGTTTCATGCCGGATTCCCGGGTTCCGCAGGCTGCCAGCAGCAGCATGCCGAGTGCGATAAGCGATTTTTTCATATTATTCGGGTTTTTTGGTTTTTCCGCAGGTAAAGTTAAACGATTCTCCCGGAAAACCCCCGCTGCCGCCCGAATTTTTTTTGCAGGCGGGGCCGCAGTTCGGGACGTTTGTACCGTTTTATTGACCGGATTTTGTTAATTTTGCCCGCAGCATCCGTCCGATTCATGAAACCGAAACCGATATTCACCTTCCGCGACGCGGAGAAACAGGCCGCTCCCGTGGCTTTTTCCACCATGCTCAAACCGGCGGGTTCGGCCTGCAACCTCGACTGCGGCTATTGCTACTACCTGGACAAGGCCGTGCAGTACGGCGGCCGGCAGGCCGTGATGAGCGACCAACTGCTGGAGCTCTATGTGAAACAGTATATCGAGGCCAACGAAATCGATACCGTGCAGTTCTGCTGGCACGGCGGCGAACCGCTGCTGCTGGGTGTCGATTTCTACCGCCGGGCCATGGAGCTGCAGCGCAAATACGCCGCCGGCAAGCGGATTGAAAACACCCTCCAGACCAACGGTGTGCTGGTCGACGGGGCGTGGTGCGACCTGTTCGCCGCCAACAATTTCCTGGTCGGCGTTTCGCTCGACGGGCCCGAGGACATCCACGATGCCTTCCGCCTCACGAAAGGCGGCCGGCCCACTTTTGCCCGTGTCATGGAAACGGTGCGGATGTTCGAACGCAGCGGCGTTGAATTCAATACGTTGAGCGTCGTGAACCGGCGCTGTGAGGGGCGCGGCGCCGAGATTTACCGCTTTTTCCGCGATCAGGTGCACAGCCGCTACATGCAGTTCCTGCCCGCCGTCGAACACGTCGTCGACAAACCCGGCTTCCACCGCCCGCTGATCGTGTCGCCCGAATACGAGGGGGCCCGTCTGGCCGAATGGTCGGTCACGGCCCGGGGATACGGCGAATTCCTCTGCGACGTTTTCGACCAGTGGGTCGTGGGCGATGTGGGCCGCTGTTACGTCCAGATGTTCGACGCCTCGCTGGCGCAGTGGTGCGGCGTACAGCCGGGCGTCTGCTCGATGGGCGAAACGTGCGGCGACGCGCTGGTCGTCGAGCACAACGGCGACGTCTACTCGTGCGACCACTTCGTCTACCCCGAATACAGGCTGGGCAACATCCGCGAAACGCCGCTGGCCGAAATCTACCGCTCGCCGAAGCGCCGCGAATTCGGGCTGAATAAACGCAACACGCTGCCTGCCGAATGCCTGCGCTGCAACTACTATTTCGCCTGCCGCGGCGAATGTCCCAAGCACCGTTTCGCCTGCGGGGCCGACGGAAGCCCCAAGAACTCGCTCTGCGAGGGTTTGAAAATCTACTTCCGCCATGCGGAACCCTACATGGAGTACATGCGCGATTTGCTGTCGAAACAGCAGGCTCCGGCATGGGTCATGCCTTTCGCCCGCAAACGCATGGGGCTGATGTAGAAGGGCGCACACCGATGTGAAAACGCCTGCGGAATTTCCGCAGGCGTTTTTGTGCTGTCCCCGCATCCGGCGTCTTTTCCCGGGAGGGGGCTCTGTTTCCGGGTTCTTTCCTGCTTTCCGCCTTTGGACTTTCCCGGCTCTTGTCCTCCCGGATTTTCGGGTTCCAGTCCCGTCTTTCCCGACCTCCCTGTTCCGGTTTTTCCGGCTTCCGCCTCCGGGTATTTCCGGTTTCTGCCCTGCTCTTTTCCTGCCCCCCCCGGTTTTTCCGGGACGCCGCTGCCGTCCGGGTATTCTCAACCTTTTTCCGGCACCGTTTTTTCCGGGCCGGCTTCCGGCTCCGGGATTTTCCGCCGTTTTTTCCGGAACACCCACAGCAGCGGCACACCCGCCGCGAGGGTGAGCCACATCACCACCCCGAGGGCGTCGGTCACGCCCTCGACGTAGGTCTGGGGCCCTGCTGCCGTTTCGCGTGCGGCGTGGAAAGCCGTGCGGGCCGAGTAAACCGCTGTGAGGATGGCGATGCCGACGCTTCCCGCGAGTTGCTTGATGCTGTTCGAGATGCCGGCCGCTGCGGCCATGTCGTGCTGGGTGAGGTTCCGCAGCGAGAAGAAGTTCAGCGGTGCGAACGTGAGTCCCATGCCCAGTCCGCGGATGTAGAGTACGAAGAGGATATGCCGGTGGGTGGTGTGGAGCGTGAAACGGCTGGCGAGCCAGAAACTCGCCGCCAGCAGCAGGATGCCCGCGGCCGCGAGCAGCAGCGGCCTGACATAGCGTGTGAGGTATCCCGAAACGGCCGAGAGCACGCCCTGTATCAGCCCTACGGGCAGGAATACGCTGCCGGCCATCAGCGCCGTGTAGCCCAGTCCGCGCTGCATGTAGAGCGGCAGCAGGTAGGTGCCGCCGAGCATGCCGATTGAAAAGAGCGTCAGCACGGCCATCGAAATGCCGAAGTTGCGCTCCCCGAGCAGCCGGATTTGCAGCAGCGGCGCCGGGCTTCGCAGTTCGGTGTAGATAAACCAGGCGAGCGCCGCGGCCGCCACGGCGAAACAGCCGATAATTGTAGGCGAGGCCCATCCGTCGTGGTTGGTCGGCGAGTTGCCCCGCGCCAGCGCGTAGATGGCCAGCGGCATGAAGACGACGATGCCTGCGAATCCCCTCCAGTCGAACGGGTGTTTCGACGGGTTTTTCCACTCTTTCTGGATGAAGAGCGCCAGCAGGATGGCCAGCAGTCCCACGGGCACGTTCACGTCGAATATCTTGTGCCAGCTGTACGCATCGACCAGGTAGCCGCCCAGCAGGGGCCCGAACGAAATCGAGGCCGCCGCGGCCATGGCCCACAGGCCGAGGGCGAGGCACC
>ERZ791875.1921-NODE-1921-length-12134-cov-4.428843_pt1 | contig 12134 bp, 10 predicted proteins | sample MGYA00510278_ERZ791875 | MGnify/ENA primary metagenome ERZ791875 (study PRJEB30046, sample SAMN00792078) | human gut metagenome | study: EMG produced TPA metagenomics assembly of the A metagenome-wide association study of gut microbiota in type 2...
TTTCGTTTATAGGAGTGTCGATTTCAGCAAAGTTATTTCTGGGCCGCCAGCTTCTCGTACTGGGCGTACCGGGCGGCGCACTGCTCCTCCGCCTCGGCGAAGAGCTGCTCGGCGATCTGAGGGAAGGTGCGGGTCAGGCCGGAGAACCGGACCTCGCCCATCATGAACTCCCGCAGCTTGCCGTTGGGGGCCTTGCTGTCCAGCTGGAAGGGGTTCTTCCCCTCCGCCGCCAGCTCAGGGCTGTACCGGAACAGGGGCCAGTAGCCGCACTCCACCGCCAGCTTCTGCTCCGCCTGGCTCACCTTCATGCTCTTGGCGATGCCGTGGTTGATGCAGGGGGCGTAAGCGATGACGAGGGACGGGCCCTTGTGGGCCTCGGCCTCCTTCAGGGCCTTCACCACGTGGGCGGGGTTGGCGCCCATGGACACCTGGGCCACATAGACATGGCCGTAGTTCATGGCAATCATGCCCAGGTCCTTCTTGGGGGTCTTTTTGCCGCTGGCGGCGAACTGAGCCACCGCACCGATGGGCGTGGCCTTGGAGGCTTGGCCGCCGGTATTGGCGTACAGCTCGTTGTCCACCACCAGGATGTTCACGTCGATGCCGGAGGCCAGCACGTGGTCCAAGCCGCCGTAGCCGATGTCATAGGCCCAGCCGTCGCCGCCGTACATCCACATGGTCTTTTTCACCAGCTGGTCGGCGTTGTCCCGCAGGAACCGCACGTCGGCGCTGGAGTCGGCGGTCTGGTTCAGGGCGGCGATCAGGGCGTCGGACACGGCCCGGGTCTTGTCGCCGTCGTCGCCGTCTTGCAGCCAGCTCTCCAGGGCGGCCTTCAGGGCAGCGTCGGAGGTGGTGTCCAGGGCGGCCTTGGCGTGGGTCTTGACCTGGTTGCGCTGCTGGTCCACGGACAGGCACATGCCCAGGGAGTATTCGGCGTTGTTCTCGAAGAGGGAGTTGGACAGGGCCGGGCCGTGACCGGCGGAGTCCTTCACCATGGGAATGGAGGGCACGGACAGAAACATGGCCTGGGCGCAGCCGGTGGCGTTGGCGATGTACATCCGCTCGCCGAACAGTTGGGTCATCAACTTCATGTAGGGGGTCTCGCCGCAGCCGGCGCAGGCACCGGAAAACTCCATCAGCGGCCGCTGGAACTGGCTGCCCCGGACGGTGAACTTGTCCAGAGGATTGGCCTTCTCGGAGAGGGACAGGCAGTGATTCCAGTTGTCCTGCTCCGGCATCTGGGACTCCAGCGGCTTCATCACCAGGGCCTTCTCCCTGGCGGGGCACACGTCGGCGCAGCTGCCGCAGCCCTGGCAGTCCAGGGGATCCACCTGGATGCGGAAGGTATAATTCTCCATCCCCCTGCCGTTGGCCTTGTGGGTGATGCAGCCGGCCGGGGCCTGCTCCGCCTCCTCCTTGGTAAACAGGAAGGGCCGGATGGCGGCGTGGGGGCACACCAGGGAGCACTGGTTGCAGCCGATGCAGTTGTCCGGCAGCCACTGGGGCACATCCACGGCGATGCCGCGCTTTTCGTACTTGGAGGTCTCCACCTCCGTCACGCCGTCGGCAAAGCTGAGGAACTTGCTGACAGGGATCTTGTCGCCGGCCTGGGCGTTGACGGGGATCAGCACGTCCCGGACGTAGTCCGGCACACCTGCGGCCTCAGTCTGCTCCAGGGGCTCGTCGGGCAGGTCCTTCCAGCTGTCGGGCACTCGGATCTCCTCCACGGACTGGAGGCCCCGGTCCACAGCGGCGTAGTTCATGTTCAGGACCTTGTCGCCCTTCTTGAAGTAGCTGTGGGTGATGGCGTCCTTCATGTACTGGACGGCCTCATCCACCGGCAGCACGCCGGAGAGCTTGAAGAACGCCGCCTGGAGGACCGTGTTGGTCCGGTTGCCCAGACCCAGCTCCTGGGCGATGGACACGGCGTCGATGGTATAGAACTTCACATGGTTCCGGGCCAGCGTCCGCTTCACGTGGTTGGGCAGATTCCGCTCCAGCTCCTCCCCCTTCCACAGGGTGTTCAGCAGGAAGGTGCCGCCGGGCTTCACCTCGTGGACGATGTCATAGGAGTGGATGTAACTCTGCTTGTGGCAGGCCACGAAGTCCGCCTGGGTGACGTAGTAGGCAGAGCGGATGGACTCCTTGCCGAAGCGCAGGTGGCTTTTGGTGACGCCGCCGGACTTCTTGGAGTCATATTCAAAATACGCCTGGACGTACTGGGGCGTGTTGTCGCCGATGATCTTGATGGAGTTCTTGTTGGCGCCCACGGTGCCGTCGGAGCCCAGGCCCCAGAACTTGCACTCGATGGTGGAGCCGCCGGCGGTGCTGATGTGTTCCCCCACGTCCAGAGAGCGGTGGGTCACATCGTCCACGATGCCCACGGTGAAGTGGTTTTTCTGCTCGCCGGCCATGTTGTCGTACACAGCCTTCATCTGGGCGGGGGTGGTGTCCTTGGAGCTGAGGCCGTACCGGCCGGCCAGCACCTTGATCCCGCTGCGCCCGGCTTCCGCCAGGGCGGTGCACACATCCTCATACAGGGGCTCGCCGATGGCGCCGGGCTCCTTGGTCCGGTCCAGGACGGAGACGGTCTGGACGGTATCCGGCAGCTTGGCCAGGAAGTGGGACACGGAGAAGGGGCGGTACAGATGGACCTGGATCATGCCCACCTTTTCGCCCTGGGCGTTCAGGTAGTCGATGACCTCCCCCAGGGTGCCGCAGACGCTGCCCATGGCGATGACCACCCGGTCCGCGTCCGGCGCGCCGTAGTAGTTGAACAGCTGGTAGTCCCGCCCCGTCAGGTCGCTGACGGCCTTCATGTATTCCTCCACGATGGCGGGCAGGCGGTCATAGGCGCCGTTGCAGGCCTCCCGGTGCTGGAAGAAGGTGTCCGGGTTCTGGACGGTGTTGCGGACCGTGGGATGCTCGCTGTTCAGGGCCCGGGCCTTGAAGCGGCGGACGGCGTCCCAGTCCACCAGGCGGCTCATGTCGTCGTAGTCCAGCACCTCGATCTTCTGGATCTCATGGGAGGTTCGGAAGCCCTCAAAGAAGTGCTGGAAGGGGATGCTGCCCTTGATGGCGGCGAGATGGGCTACGGCGCCCAGGTCCATGCACTCCTGCACGCTGGAGGAGGCCAGCTGGGCGAAGCCCGTCTGGCGGCAGCCCATGACGTCAGAGTGGTCGCCGAAGATGGACAGGCCGTGGGTGGACACCGTCCGGGCGGAGACGTGCATGACACCGGGCAGCATGGAGCCCGCGATTCGGTACATGGGCGGGATCATCAGCAGCAGGCCCTGGGAGGCGGTGTAGGTGGTGGCCAAGGATCCGGTCTCCAGCGCGCCGTGCATGGCGCCGCAGGCGCCGGACTCGGCCTGGAGCTCCATCAGCTTCACAGGCTGGCCGAAGATATTCTTCATGCCAGCGGCGGCCCACTCATCCACGTGGTCTGCCATGGGGCTGGAGGGCGTGATGGGGTAGATCGTCGCCACTTCCGTGAACGCGTAGGAGATATAGGCGGCTGCCTCGTTGCCGTCCATGGTCTTGAATTTCTTGAGGCTCATGCGGTCTCGCTCCTTTTTTCCATCCTCTCGGGGAGGACAGCGTGATTTCCTTTCCTACTTTACCGCAGGGGGACGCCTCCTGTCCAAATCCATGGAATTTATGAAAAATCCCGCGGATTTTCCACGGATGCGGACGGCAATCTCCCCAGTTTTCCCAGGAGTTTTTGTGCCCGGCCGCGCTTTTGTGTCCAGGCCGGGCATGTGCCTGCCGCTGTTTTCCGGCTTTTTCCGGCATGGTTCGGCCCGGCGCGGGACAAGCTAGGGCGGAGGTGATCTAAATGCATGATGACAGCCGCAAGGTAGAGCTCCCCCGGCGGAGAAAGCAGGAGAAGCCCATCCCCAGCGTCTATCCGGTGCTGGACACCGATCTGGCCCGGGACAACGTGGAAAACGACATTCCGGCGGCAGACCTGGAGGACCTGTGAGGACTCCGGACTTCTTCCCCACAGCTGGGAGGTGAAGCGAATGGCAAGCATTTCCGTCTCCCTGGACCGGAACGCGGACCGGCATGACGTGAAGCTGCTGAAGCGGGAGCTGGACACCCTGCCGGGCGTCACCTCCGTCAGCGTCAGCAGCGGCGGACAGCTGGCGGTGGACTACGACGCCACAGGCGTCCGGCAGGCGGACATTCTGGAAAAGATCCAGGCGCTGGGCTACCACGTCCGGCAGGAACACGCATAACAAAACCGGGAACCGGCCAAAAAGCCGGCTCCCGGTTTGTTTATGTTCCGTTGGCGGACTCCCGGGGGCCTGGAAGAAACTCCTCCCCCGCCGCCTCCATAGCCAGACTCCCCGCGGAGAGCTCCGTGAGACGGGGAACGAACTGTTCCGCCCCGCCCGCCGGGAACGCCGCCCGCAGGCGGATATCCGCGCCGTACTCCGTGTCCCGCACCACGCCGCCGCAGGCGATGATCTCCAGCTTCACCCGCTCGAAGAGGGGATATGTGCAGGGCACGTCCCACAGCGTCCACAGGCTCATGGTGCTGATGCCCACGGCGGCCAGGGCGTCCTTGGCTCCCTTGGTATAGGCCCGGGTCAGTCCCCCGGCCCCCAGCAGCACGCCGCCGAAGTACCTTGTCACCACGCAGCATACGTTGGTGACGCTCTCCCGCTGGAACACGTTCAGCATGGGCTGGCCCGCCGTGCCCTGGGGCTCCCCGTCGTCGGAGTAGCGGACCACGCCGCCCTCCTGCAGCAGATAGCACCAGCAGTTGTGGCGGGCGTCGTAGTAGCGCTTCTTCATCTCCTCGATGCGCTCCCGGGCCTCTGCCTCGGTCTCCACCCGCCAGATGTGGCTGATGAAGCGGGATCGCTTCTCCGTGAACGCGCTCTCCCCGTTTTCAAAGGGCACCCGATAGGTGGTCATGGCCGTCCTCCCTGTCTGCTCCGCGCTCATTTCCACACGTCCCGCCGGTCCGTCCGGCCCGCCAGATAGTCCATGGACACGCCGAAGTGGTCCGCCAGGGCGCACAGATTATGGAAACTAGGCAAATTATTTCCAGACTCAAATTTCTGGTAATGCCGTTCTCCAATTCCAATGGCCGTGGCAACCTGGGCCTGGGTTTCTCCGCGCTCTTTTCGGAGCATCCGCAATTTTTCCTGAAATTCCATGCGTCCCCCTTGACACGCCAAATTTTAGGTATTATACTAAACTTAGAAACACGCCATTTTTTATGTTATTCGAGGTGATTTTTAGGATGACAGATTTTATGAAATGGCTCTATCCCCGGTATATCCGCCCTTATGTGGAGGCGGCGCCCCAGGAAGAATATGAGATGTGGCTGTCCCTGATGGAGAGCGACTTGGAATATCAATTCCGGGAGGAACTCGACAAGACCCTGGAATTCACCGCCATCCACGCCTTCCTGCTGGGCCTGCGCACCGGGGCGGGCCTGGGGGCGCTCATTCCACAAGGAACAGCGCCATCTGCCCCAGGACCTTCGGCGTGCACACCGCCGTGACCGCGATGGTCTCCCCGTACTCCACGTTCTCCACCTTGGCCTCCCGGTACAGCTGGTCCAGCAGGCCGCCCTTGTCGTAGGGGATGTGCAGCACACAGCGGCGGCTGCCGCCGTCCAGGCGTTCCCCGATCATCTCCAACAGCTTGTCCACACCCTCGCCGGTCTTGGCGGAGAGGGAGCAGATATCCTGACCGTGGGGCATGATCTCTCCGGCGGGCAGCCGGTCGGACTTGTTGAACACGTCGATCCGGGGCAGCTCTCCGGCCCCCAGCTCCCGGATCAGGTTCTCCACCACCGCCGCCTGCTGCTGCCACTCCGGGTTGGACACGTCGATGACGTGGAGCAGGAGATCTGCGTACTCCAACTCCTCCAGCGTGGCCTTGAATGCCTCCACCAGCTGGTGGGGCAGCTTGCGGATGAACCCCACCGTGTCGGAGATCACCACGTCCAGCGTGTCGCTGACCGTGAGAAGGCGGCTGGTGGTGTCCAGCGTGTCGAACAGCCGGTTGTTGGCGGGGATGCCCGCCCCGGTCAGGTGGTTCAGCAGCGTGGACTTGCCCGCGTTGGTATAGCCCACAATGGCCACCACCGGGATCTCGTTCTTCTGCCGCCGCTGCCGCTGGGTGGAGCGCACCCGGCGGACCTCCTCCAGGTCCTCCCGGAGCTTGTCGATCTTCCGGCGGATGTGGCGGCGGTCCGTCTCCAGCTGGGTTTCGCCGGGGCCCTTGGAGCCGATGGGCCCCTTGCCGCTGGTGCCCGCCTGTCGCTCCAGATGGGTCCACATGCCGGTCAGCCGGGGCAGCAGATACTGGTACTGGGCCAGCTCCACCTGGAGCCGCCCTTCCTTGGTCTTGGCCCGCTGGGCGAAGATGTCCAGGATCAATCCGCACCGGTCCAGCACCTGAACGCCCAGCAGCTCCGTCAGCACCCGCATCTGGGAGGGGGACAGGTCGTTGTCGAAAATCACCATGGTGGCGCCGGTGTTCTCGCAGTAGAGCTGCACCTCCGCCACCTTGCCCTCCCCGATGAAGGTCCGGGGGTCCGGGGACGGCCGGTTCTGCAGCACAATCCCCACGGTCTCGCCTCCGGCGGTCTCCACCAGGGCGGAGAGCTCCTCCATGGTGTCCTCGTCGGCGTTTTCCTCTTTTTTCAGCACCGGGGAGTTCAACCCCACCAGCACCACTTTGTCTCGTACTTCCTGTGTCTCTGCCATGCAAACTCCTTATTTTTGATAGGCCTCCACGACTTGGCCCACATAGATCCGGTGCCAGCCGCCCTGCCCCGGCGTGTAGAAGGGCAGGATCTCCCCCTCCCCCAGCACGCAGGCAGGGTCCATGTCCTGGGCGTACAGCTTCCGGCACACCAGGACCCACTCCGCCTCGTCAAAGAAGGGCGCGTCCCCGGCCCCCCAGCGGACCGTCAGGCCGCACGCTTTCACCTTGTCCACGTCCCGGCCGCTCTTGCCACCACAGAGGGCGGTCACTTTTTTTGCCTCCTCCGGCAGGATGGAGACGGTGAAATAATCGTGGGACTCCATAAATTGATAGGTATATCGCTCGGGCCGCACGTAGACTGTGCAGACCGGCAGGTTCCACAGCCGGCCCAACTGGCACCAGCCGATTGTCATGGTGTTCAGGCCGGTCTTGTCTCCGGCAGTCAGCAGCGGGGGCTGCCGTCCGAAAACATGCAGGATCTCCGGCGTCAAACGCTCCAACTCCACAGGATGCAGCTTCATGCAAACGCTCCTTCCGCTTCATTGATACCATACAGTATATGCGCTTTTGCCGGAAAAGTAAATGAAAAAAGGGCCTGCCCAACCGGCAGACCCTTTTTGTGACGTGTCAGACTTACTTGTCCAGACCGAACTTCTTGTTGAACTTGGCCACGCGTCCGCCGGTATCCACCAGCTTCTGCTTGCCCGTGAAGAAGGGGTGACACTTCGAGCAGACTTCCACCTTGATATCCTTCTTGGTAGAACCTGTCTCAATCACATTACCGCAGGCGCAAGTAATCGTAGTCTGCTGATAATTGGGATGGATTCCTTCCTTCATTGCTCTCGTTCACCTCTTTCTGATCCAGACTACCTCGCCGGAGCTTTCACCCCATAAAGGCGTTTATCAGTGTATCACACGGACGTCAAGATTGCAAGACCTTTTTTCATTTTTCCGGAGATTTTTTCAGGAGGGGCGAAACTGCTCCACCCACTCCGGCGTACAGTCCGCAAACCAGTCCTGATGGTCCGGGTCCTCCGGGTCGTAGAGCCGTTCCGTCAGGGTCTGGAAGGCCCCCCACTGCTCCTCGGTCAAAACATGGACGGAGATGCCGTCCTCTTCCTGCCACCGCTCCAGGATCTCCGCCTCCTGCTCCCGGTTCCGGAGCCGCTGGTCCGCCATGGCCTCCCGGCCGCAGCGGTCCACCGCCTCCCGCAGCTCCGGGGAGAGGGAGTCGTACAGATCACTGTTCATGGTGAGGATGGCGGGCTCATAAAATGCCGGGAAGATGGTCACGTCCGTCTGGACCGTCTGGTAGCCCGCCGTGTCCGCCTCCGCCAGGGTGCTCTCCTGGCCGTCATAGTAACCTGCGGCCAGAGGCGTTATCACCTCTGAAAAACCAGAGGAGTAATACGTTGCTCCCCAACAGTCCAGGTAGGACTTTGACAGTTCCAGCATCCCAGCCGTGCGGATGCGCAGCCCTTCCAGGTCCTCCGGGGCAGTCACCGGCCGGTCGGCGGTCAGATACCGGAAGCCCAGCTCCCCGTATGCCAAGCCCCGGAGCCCCAGCTCCGCCAGGACGCCGTTCAGTGCCTCTCCGCCGGTGCTGTCCAGGACCTCCGCCGCCGTTTCGGCGTCCGGGAACAGAAAGGGCATGGTCACGGAGAAAAACGGTCTGCCCAACTCTTCTTCGTCGCCGTAGGAGCCATATACGAAACTGCTGTCCAGATAGAGGTCCACGATCCCGGCCGCAGCCTGCTCCAGGGAGGTAACCCTATCGAGGGGCATCGGCTGAACCTCCACCGCCACGGCGCCTTCCGTGGCGTCGGACAGTGCTTCGGCAAAAGATTCCGCCGCGTCCCAGCAGGTGGAGCCCTCCGGCTGGCCCACCACCAGGGTCCAGGTTGTCTCAACATTCTTCGGAACCGGCGGCTCCTCTGAAACCTCCTCCGGCACTCCGCCGGTGCAGCCGGTGAGGGCCAGGACCGCCAGACCGGCAGCGGTCAGCTTGGTAAGACGGCGCTTCATTTCAGGTCCCTCCTTCTTGTTCCAGCGCCCGCCCCAGGTCCGCCAGATACCGAGCCTGCTGGCGGCGGAGGTAGCCCTTGGCAAAGAAGCGCATCCAAGGCTTTTTTACGGTGATGGTCTCGGTGAAGGTGACCTGGGTGCCGCTGCCCTCCGGCCGGAATTCCCCGGTCCACCGGCCCGCCAGGTTGGCATTGTCCAGGTCAAAGGCCCAGCGGGACAGGGGGCGGCGCTCCGTGACGGTGAAGCGGGTGGGAAAGCCGCTTCTGTCGTACTCCGTAAAGGCGTCCTCACCGACGTGGTCCAGGCGGCTCAGATCGCTGCGCCACTGCCAGCAGTCCAGATCCGTCACCACCGCCCACACCCGCTCCGGCGGATACGGCACCAGGGCCGTGGCTATACTGACGATTTCCCTTCCCATTGGTCTTCCTCCTCAAATCTCCATGGTCTCGCCTGCAGCCAGGAAATACAGGGCCCGGCGGACCACCTTCTTTTCCAGCACCCGCTCCAGGGCCCGGCTATATGCCTCCAGCTGGGGGCGGTAGTGCTCCGCCCGCTGCCGGACCTCCAATGCCGAGAACACACGGTCCGTTTTGAAGTCCACCACGGTCAGGCCGTCTGCCGTCTCGAAGCAGCAGTCCACCACGCCCTGGAGGAGGATTTCCTCCCCCGCCGCCGCGGCGGGATCGTAGTCCCGGGCATCCATCAGCAGGGTGAAGCGATACTCCCGCAGGACGCTTCGGCTTTTGCGGATCTCCTCCGCCAGGGGGGAGCGGAGAAACCGCTCCAAAGGCGCGGTCTCCACGGCCGCGGCCTGCTGGTCCGTCAGCAGGCTCCGCTGCCGCAGGGCCTCGATCTGGCCCGCCACGTCAACGTTTGAGAAGTCCAGGTATTGCAGCACCAGGTGGGTGGCAGTGCCCCGCTCTGCCGGGGTCAGGCCCTGCCGCTCCCGCCGGAAATTCGGCTGGCTCAGGGGCCGGAGGTACGGGGTATGGGCGGCATACTCCGCGATCTCCTGGTCCGCAGGGCGGCCCTTCAGCTGGGTGGCCGTCACCTTGGCGGGCAGGGCCGTCTCCCGCTGGTAGGGGTAGATGAAAGACAGCAGCTCCGGGTCAAAGAGGGCGGTCTCCCCTGTCTCCTCCGCCGTCGCCTGGGGCCGAGCGGGCCGTTCCCGGTAGTCCTCACTGTCATGTAAAAACACTTGCCAGGATCTGTCCTCTCCAATATATAGCTGGTCAATCTCTGTCTCCGCCATAGCCCGCAGGGGTGCGGCCTCCGGCCGGCACAGCAGGGGCAGCAGGACCCAGTCCCCCAGGGTGCGGCCCTCTGCCACCGTCTCCGGCAGCACGGGACAAGCAGCCACAGCGGCCAGCTTCTGGAGCCGCCCGGTGGCGTTGTACAGGGCGTCCACCAGGATCAGCTTCTCCTTGGGCCGGGTCATGGCCACGTAGAGGATGCGCTGCTCCTCCGCCAGGTTCTCCCGCCGCAGCTTTTCCTGAATGGCCAGCCGGGCCAGGGTGGGATACTGGATTTTCCGCTCCAGGTCGATGCGCTTGGGCCCCAGGCCCATGTCCGGGTGCACCAGCACCGGCGTGTCGAAGTCCTGCCGGGAGAACGCGTGGTCCAGATCTGCCAGGATGACAATGGGGAACTCCAGGCCCTTGGACTTGTGGATGCTCATGAGCCGCACGCCGGCAGCCTCCGCCGGGCCCCGGGTGGCGGGAGCCTGGTCCTGCTCCAGCAGCCGCCGCAGCTGCGTGACGAAGGCGAAGAGGCCCCGGTATCCATTGCTCTCAAACTTCTCCGCGTGCTGGCTCAGGGCGATGAGATTCTCCCGCCGGGCCGCACCATCATCCATGGCGCCGAAGACCCCCAGCACATTCAGTCGGTTGTAGATGTGCCAGACCAGGCGGTGGACACTCATGTCCCGGCCCGCCTGCCGCAGGTCCGAGAGGGTTGCCAGGAAGTCTTTGCAGTCCTCTCCCCCATCGGCGGTCACAGCGTCGTAGTAGTCCCCGGTGGGGGCGGCGGAGCGAACCTCCGCCAGCCGGTCCGCCGTGAAGCCGAACAGGGGTGACCGGAGGACGGAGATCAGAGGCACGTCCTGCCGGGGGTTGTCCACGATCTCCAGCAGGGACAGCATGACGGAGATCTCCATGGTGTGGAAGAAGTCCCCGCTCTCCTGGAAAGAACAGGGGATGTCCCGCTCCGCCAGGGCGGCGGCGAAGGCGGCAGACCGGCTGCCGGGGGAACGCATCAGGATCACGATATCCTCCGGCCGGCAGGGGCGCAGGGTGCCGTCGCTCTCCGTGACGGGATAGCCCTCATCCAGCAGCTTCCGGATGCGCGCCGCCACGAACCGGGCCTCGGCGGTGACCTTCTTTACCGGCTTGTCATTCTCCCCCGCCTTCTGGTGGGCAGAGATGAGATGGAACTCTGTCTGGCAATCCATCCGCTCCGGGTAATACGCCGCCCCGAAGTGGAGGGCCTCGTCCTCGCCGTAGTCCATCTCCCCCATCTCCACAGACAAAATGTTGGAGAAGATGAAGTTGGTGCTCTCCAAAATCTCCCGCCGGGAGCGGAAGTTGCGGGACAGCAGGATCTTCCGCTCCTCTCCGTCAGCCGCCTCCTGCCAGGACTTGAACCGGTTGTATTTTCCCAGGAAAATGGTGGGGTCCGCCAGGCGGAAGCGGTAGATGCTCTGCTTCACGTCCCCCACAGTGAAGATGTTCTGCCCGTTTTTGGACACCGCCCGGAAGATGGCGTTTTGGATCTCGTTGGTGTCCTGGTACTCGTCCACCAGGATCTCCCGGTATCGGGCCGCCACCTGCTCCCCCAGCTCTGTGGGGGCACCGCCGGAACCCACCAGCAGGCCCAGGGCCAAGTGCTCCTGGTCGGAGAAGTCGGCAGCGTTCAGCCGCAGCTTCTCCTGCCGGTACCGCTCCGCAAAGTCCTCCGTCAGCTCCAGCAGGGCCACCATGGCCGGGGCCACGGCAGTCAGGTCCTCCATAGCCTCCTCCTCAGAGACAGACAACAGGCCCGCCAGCTTCTTCTCCTCCGCCTTGCACCGCTCCCACACCTGTTTCAGCGCGGCAATGCCCGGCTCGTCCTTCCGTCCTTTGGGGGTGGAAAGCCGGGGGAAGGCGACGGCCGCTTCCGTCTGCCGGGCCGCCTCCCAGGTCTGGACCTGGGCCAGGGCGTCAAAGGCCACAGACACCTGGAGAAACTTCTCCCCGTACCCCCGGTACAGCGCCTCGTCCCCCTCGGTCCGGGCGGAGGCGGACCGGAGCAGGGCCCCCCAATGGGCCCCCTTCCGGCGGATGGCGGCCAGCAGCTCGGCGGCGTAGGGGGGGTCATCAAAGCCGCCCTCCCAGCCG
>ERZ791875.1922-NODE-1922-length-12132-cov-2.580359_pt1 | contig 12132 bp, 9 predicted proteins | sample MGYA00510278_ERZ791875 | MGnify/ENA primary metagenome ERZ791875 (study PRJEB30046, sample SAMN00792078) | human gut metagenome | study: EMG produced TPA metagenomics assembly of the A metagenome-wide association study of gut microbiota in type 2...
TTTTCCAGCCTGATCGGCGGAAGAAGCGGAAACCGCGGAAGATGCGCGCAGCCGTGCCGTCTGCCGTACGAAGCGTACGATAAAGACAACCACCGCATGGGGGAGCCGGGCGACCGCTATCCGTTAAGCCCGAAGGATATGTGTACGGTAGAACTGCTGCCGGAGATTGTAAAATCCGGGATTATGTCCCTCAAAATCGAAGGCAGAATGAAAAAGCCGGAGTATACAGCGGGCGTTGTCAGCATTTACCGCAAATACCTCGATCTGTACGAGAAAAAGCCGTCTCGTTTCCACGTTCTGCCGGAGGACATGAAAAAGCTGTATGAGCTGTATAACCGTGACGGTTTCAACAAAAGCTATTATACCGTAAGAAACGGACGCGATATGATGGCGCTGAAGAACGAAAAAGAGCAGGAAAATAAAAAGAAACAGCGCAGAAATGAGCAGCTCTTTTATGAGATCCAGAGAGATTATATCGAGACTGAGGCAAAAGAGCCGATTTCCGGCTTTCTGACCCTGTATCCGGGCCAGTCGGCGTTCTTAAGTGCAGAAAGCGGAAAATACAGCGTAACAGCAGAGGCGGGCATGGTAGAACCGGCAAAGAAGCAGCCGCTGACCGAGGAACGCGTAAAAACACAGCTGGAAAAGACAGGCGAGACACCATTCTATTTCAAAGAACTCGATGTCTGTATGGATGACAACTGTTTCGTGCCGATGCAGACGTTAAACGAGCTGCGGAGAGGCGTTTCGGACCAGCTGGTGAAAGAGATGACAGAGCCATACCGCAGAAAAGCAGCGGAAAAGCCGGAACAGGAAGCAAAAGCATCTGGAAAACCGGACCAGGAGAACAGGGCAGAAAAGAAAATGGAGCTGACCGCATCTGCCGAGACGAGAGCCCAGTGGAATGCACTGCTCGAGATTCCGGAGATCACGACGATCTACGCCGGCATGGGATGCTTCAAACGGGAAATCTTCGAAGAGCAGGCGGAAAAAGGCATCCTGCAGGCGAAAGAACTGGGAAAACAGGTTTATCTGATGCTGCCGCACGTTGTGCGTGAAGGCGATCTGAAGGAATACCGCGACACGTTCCGCTGTCTGAAGGAGATCGGTCTTGGCGGTTTCCTGATCCGCAATCTCGAAAGCTTTTCATTTTTGAAAGAGATGGGAATGGAAAAGGATATCCGGCTCGATTACAGCGTTTACACGTACAACAGCCGTGCGCAGGCATTCTGGCAGGAGCAGGGCGTGCAGCGTGATACCGTTCCGTATGAGCTGAACGAGCGGGAAATCGGAAAACGTGACAATACGAACAGCGAAATGGTGGTCTACGGCTACCTTCCGATGATGGTTTCCGCCCAGTGTGTCCAGAAGAACCTGAACGGCTGCAATCACAGTTATTCTCTGGTACGCTTAAAAGACCGGATGGGAAAATACTTCCCGGTGAAGAGTTACTGCACCTCGTGCTACAGTGTGATCTACAACAGCCTTCCGCTCGGCCTGGTAAAAGAAGCCGATGAGATCCGGTCCATGCATCCGGCTGCGGTGCGGCTGAATTTTACCATCGAGACACTGGAGGAGACAAAAGAAATCGCCGCTGCGTTTGCTGGAACGTACTGTAAAGGAATCGCAGTTCCGGCCGAACAGGAATATACCAAAGGCCATTTCCGCCGGAAAGTAGAGTAAACGGTGAGAAAAAATAAGGGGAATTTATGGAAAATACCATTGTTCAGTTATCAAAATATGTGATTACCTTCCTCATGATCTGTTTTACCGTGCAGTCGTTTGCTGCACTCAAAGAGCGGGATGAGGATGAGCGCCATTACATTCTGATGCGGCAGATCATCATGATCATTCTGATGAATTTCATCTGTTTCTTCGTGATGTTCCTGCAGGAAGGCGAAGTATCAACGATTCAGATGTTTCTGCTCACGATGGCGTATATCCTGGGCGTACAGATCCTGTACCGCCTGATTTACCGGAAGGCATCGATGATCCTGGTAAACAACATGTGTATGCTGCTCTCGATCAGCATGATTATTCTGACGAGACTGAGCGTGTCAAAGGCGATGTCCCAGTACAAAATTCTGGCGGCATCCACACTGCTCTGCTTCATCATTCCGGTCATTGTCCGAAAGGGCAAGTTTCTGAAAAATCTGACCTGGATTTACGCTGTGCTCGGAATTGCCATGCTTTCCGTCGTTATGGTGCTTGGCTTTACTTCCGGCGGTGCGAAGCTGTCGATCGAAATCCACGGCATTACGTTCCAGCTCTCCGAGATTGCCAAGATCACACTCGTGTTCTTTATGGCAGGCATGCTGCGCGAGGATAATTCCTTTGGAAACGTTGTGAAAGCAACGGTCGTTGCGGCAGTTCATGTGCTGATCCTTGTTGCATCCACCGACCTTGGAACTGCGTTCGTCTTCTTTATGGCGTACGTGGTTGTAATCTATGTGGCAACGAGAAAAGCCAGATATCCGCTTTTGGGACTTGCGGGAATGAGTGCCGCCTGCGTTGTGGCGTATTTCCTGTTTTCCCATGTACGGAACCGTGTGGCACTCTGGCAGGATCCGATCGGAAACTGGGATATCAGCAGCCAGTTAGCACAGGGACTCTTCGGCATGTGCTCCGGCGGATGGTTCGGAACCGGCCTTTTCGAGGGACGGCCTGACATTATCCCGGTTGCAACGAAAGACTTTATTTTCTGTGCGATCTGTGAGGAGATGGGCATTATCTTCGGAATCTGCCTGATTCTGCTGTGCATGTCCACATTCCTTCTGATTATCAATATTTCCATGAAGATGAGCAAACGGTTCTACAAACTGATTGCCATGGGTCTTGGAACGGAATATGCGACACAGGTGTTCCTCACCATCGGAGGAACCATTAAATTTATTCCTATGACAGGTATCACGCTGCCGCTGGTCAGCTATGGAGGAAGCTCTATGTTCTCCACGGTGCTGATGCTGTCGATCATTCAGGGATTGTACATCTTAAGGGAAGACGAAGGTGAGGAGCTTGAGAAAAGACGAAACAAGAAGAAACGAAACCAGCAGAAAAACGACCCAGGCGCCAAGAAAAAACGACGCCCGGACGAAGAGACCGAAAGACGAAAGAAGAGCGGCAGCCGGAACGATGGACAGGGAACCCGCCAGAAGTACCGCGAGCAGCCGGATGAATTCGAACGGCGGATCGAAGAGCAGACCGAGAACAGCCTCCACTGGTAAGGCGGCAAACAACGGCGCAGGGCCGTATCTGATCGTTTCGTTCCTGTTCGTGGCCATGTTTCTTGGGCTGATCGCGTATCTCGTTTACTTTAATGTCGTGCGGAAAGAAGAATTTCTGAATAGTTCTTACAATACGAGACAGAATAACTATGCAGAGCGCGTGATCCGCGGAACAATCTATTCTGCGGACGGCCAGGAACTGGCAAAGACGACGACAGATGAAAACGGGGATGAGGTAAGAACGTATCCGTTCGGCAGCCTGTTTGCGCAGGTGGTTGGCTACACGGGAAAAGGAAACAGCGGCCTCGAATCTTCCTACAACTATATGCTGATGGAGTCCCATACAAGTAAGTTAAAGCAGGTAAAGAATGAATTCAGCGATGCGAAGAACCCGGGAGACAGTCTCTATACAACGCTGAATACAACACTCCAGCAGGCCGCGGCCGATGCACTGGACGGATACCGCGGTGCAGTTGTCGTGCTGGAGGCAAAAACGGGCCGTGTACTTGCCAATGTGAGCAATCCGGTTTTTAATCCTAATACGATTGAAGAGGACTGGGAGGCACTGAACGCAGACGATGAGAGCGGCGTGTTTCTGAACCGCGGTCTGCAGGGAAGATATCCGCCGGGATCTACGTTCAAGATTGTTACTTCGCTTGCGTATCTCCGTCAGAACGGCACACTGGACGGTTTTTCGTTCGACTGTGACGGTGAGCTGACAGCAGGAAACTATACGATTCACTGCTCCGGCGGTGAAGTGCATGGACCGGAAGATTTTGCAGGTGCGTTTGCACATTCGTGCAACTCTGCCTTTGCACAGATTGGCCTTGGGCTGGATAAAGATGCCTTCCGCTCGCTGGCGGATTCCCTGTATCTGAACAGCCGTCTGGATCTGGAGCTTCCGACCAGCAAAAGTTCTTTCGACCTTGATTCGACAACGGCGGATGCTCTTGTGATGCAGACCTCCATTGGCCAGGGCGATACGCTGGTAACACCGATGGAGATGGCACTGATCGCCTCTGCGGTTGCAAATGACGGAGAAATGATCAAACCGCGTTATGTGGACAACATTGTGTCTGTGGACGGACAGGCAGTCAAAACCTTTTACAAAGAGTCTCTTGGCACGGTAATGTCCGAGAGCGAAGCCAATACGCTGACAGAGCTGATGAAAGGCGTTGTCCAGAGCGGAACTGCAGTTTCACTTTCGGATCTGCCGTACAATATCGCCGGTAAAACAGGAACCGCAGAACACGGAAGCGACGGAGAGACACCGCATTCCTGGTTTGTCGGATTCTCCAATGCGGATGATCCTGATATTGTCATTGCTGTTGTGGCAGAAAACGGCGGATATTCGAGTGAAGTCGCTGTACCGATTGCAAGACAGGTAATTGAAGCATATTATGCACAGCAGTAAACGATGAAAAAAACGCGTTCGAACCGGAAAGGATGGGTTCGGGCGCGTTTTCTGAATTTTTAGAAAAATGTTAGAAAAAGGATGCGGTTTTAAGGTTGCGCGGGGGCGGGAAAAGAGGTATACTTTTTAACAGAAGATCTGGCGGCAAGCGGGAAGAAAAGAGCTGTCAGGGAATGGAAAAAGCCAGAAGGAGCTTAAAACGTATGATCGAAGCAGTAAGCTGCGGAGGTATCGTAATCTACCGTGGAAAAATATTGACGCTTTACAAAAGCTACCGCAACAAATATGAAGGCTGGGTTCTGCCGAAAGGAACCGTTGAGCCGGGAGAAACCCATGAACAGACTGCTGTCCGCGAGGTATATGAGGAGTCCGGCGTACACGGCACCATCATCAAGTACGTGGGAAAAAGCCAGTACAGCTTCAGCATTCCGGAGGACACCGTGGAAAAAGAGGTGCACTGGTATCTGATGGTCTCATCCGGCTACTACAGCCGTCCACAGAGAGAAGAATACTTTGTGGATTCGGGCTATTACAAGTATCACGAAGCATATCATCTGCTGAAGTTTTCCAATGAACGGCAGATTCTGGAAAAGGCCTATCAGGAGTATCTGGAACTGAAGAGAGCAAATTTATGGAAGGTTCAGCCACAGGCTCAGGGAAAATATGGTAAACTGGTATAAAAATCTGTACGTCGGGGATACTGCAAAAAAGAAACAGAAAAAATGGATGCGCCGGATTGAGAACAAAAAAGCAGTTCCGGGAGTCTGGCTCCTCACACTGCCTTCCAGTCAGCAGAACAATCTGGATGTAATTCCGGCGGATCTGCTTTTGCAGCCGGCCGTGCGGAGAAACTGTCCGATGATTGTCGGACTTGCCGTGTCGCGCGAGGAAGCTTTTGAGCTTGTGGAGGCGATCGCATTGGAAACTTATCGGGAAACCGGAGAAGTAAAAATCCGGGAATGGCTGCTGAACCGGATTGAGGGATGTGAATGATACATATACTATTCATGATTTTGAAGGCACTGGGGATTTTACTCCTTGTTTTACTGTTTCTCGTGCTTCTTATCGTCTGCACCGTCCTGTTTCTTCCTTTTTGCTACCGGGCGCAGGTTCTGAAAGAAGAAGAGGGATTTGCCTGCGTAAAAGCGAGCGGAAGAGTATCGTGGCTTTTCGGAGCTGTCGCGCTGACGGCCTCGTATGAGGAACAGAAGCCGGAGGCGCAGATTCTGCTTTTCGGGGCATCACTGGAAACATGGAAACGGCGGCTGAAAAAGATCCGCCGGGGAGAAGCGTCTGTGCCCCGGACGGAGGAAAATGAGACAGAAAATGCGCCGGAAGCAGAAAAAACAGCAGAGCAGAAAGCACCGGACCAGACAGAAAAACAGCAGAAGGTGACAGCACAGAAGGAGCAGCCAGAGCAAGAGCAGGAACCGGATGCGCCGAAAAAAAGCATTCTGGAACGGTTTTTCGGAAGGATCGAATATCTTCCGGAAAAACTGCTGAATCTTGCCAGCCGTCTGCTGCAGACAGCTTTCCGGCTGTTGGAACTTCCGTTCCGTCTGCTTGAAAAACTGGAGCAGAAAATCCAGGCAGGCAGACGGTTAAAAAGAAAGTGGGAGAGTGTGAAAAAATTCTTCCGTTCGAAGATGTTCCGTGAGGCACTGCTCCATGCAAAGAAAGAAGTGCTTTATTTCCTGAAGAAAGCAGCACCGAAAAAAGTAACCGGCACAGTCCGGTTCGGATTTGACGATCCGGCACTGACCGGAGAGACACTCGGCATTCTGGGTATGATTTATGGAAAACTGCCGAAAGACCTTTCCATCCAGCCGGATTTCGAACAGGAAATTCTCCGGGGCGATGTCCGGATGAAAGGAAGTTTTCAGGCTGTGACAGCAGCCGGCATTGCACTTCGATTATTCCGGGATCAGAATCTTCGGAAAACCATACGACATTTCAAACACAAGGAGGCCTAAAAGATGGCAGAAAAGGACAACACATTTCAGAATACCGTAGAAGCACTGTTCCGCGGAATGGACAGTTTTATCACAACAAAGACGGTCGTAGGTGAGGCGATCCACATTGAGGATACGATTCTTCTGCCGCTGGTAGACGTTTCCTTCGGCGTGGGAGCGGGTGCATTCGCAGAAAATGCAAAGAACAATGCAGGAGGCGGTATGGGCGGAAAAATTTCTCCGAGCGCCGTTCTTGTCATCAGCAAAAACGGAACGCGTCTGGTCAACATCAAAAACCAGGATGCTGTCACCAAAATCATTGACATGGCTCCGGATCTGATCAGCCGCTTTACCGGCAAAAAGGAAGAGGAAGGGTATACCGCAGAGAAAGTAGAGCATATAATAAACCAAGAGGCGGATAAGGAGTAAGCTCGTTTGTGCAGAATTTTAGGTTTTCTGCTGTTCTGGATGGGGGTCGGGCTTCTCATCAGCCTGATGATCCGCAGCTCATTTCTTACGGTTCTTGCGGCCGCTCTGCTGCTGTGCGTGGGATATCATCTGTTCTGCAATACAGGGGAATAGTGAAAGATGCACAAAAAGATCGGAAATGAACTGGCTGATTTGTACAGAGAAATACTTGCAAAATGAAGAAAGCTGCGCTATAATAAGTCCATCTTAAATGAATCAGCCAACTATACTAATATCATAGATCAAGACGAGGGCGTCTTACCAGAACGAAAGTTTCGGTAGGATGCTCTTTTTCTTTTGCTAAGCATATGGATCGTTGGCAGGTTCAGCTTAAGAGACCACGCTATTTTTTTCTCCCTTTTAAAATATAAAAAATAGAGCACAACAGGGCATAAGCGAAAACTTATGTCCTGTTTGCTCTTCCCAGAACTTTTTTTAAAATCTTAATTCTATTTTTGAACAGCAAAAAAGCCTTCCCGGACTGGAAAGGCCTTTTAACCATTCAACTTATGCACGCTCTACTTTTCCGGATCTTAAGCAGGAAGTACATACGTACATTTTCTGCGGTACACCGTCAACTTTAACTTTGACAGATTTTACGTTAGATTTCCACATTTTATTGCTTCTTCTATGTGAATGACTTACGTTGTTTCCGAAATGAGCACCCTTCTCACAAATTGCACACTTTGCCATGATTGCACCTCCTTGACATACGTACTTGAGTCAAAACGCATTTTAGACTCACAACATAAGTCATTCTAACAGATCTATACCGGTTTTGCAAGTAAAAAATGAAAAAATTATATGAATTTTGAAGGTTTTTCATTTTAAACTTTCTTTTTTGCGGAAAAGCGGTTATAATGTATCGTAGAGTGGAGTCAGTTATTCCTGTCTCCATGTGTTTTGAATAGTATGATGGAATTGGAGGATACAAGGCATGAAAGGTCGTATGAATACAGGCTTGGGAGAAATCGTAATCAATCCGGATGTAATCGCCCTGTACGCGGGCAGCGTTGCTGTGGAGTGCTTCGGCATTGTCGGAATGGCAGCGGTAAACATGAAAGATGGACTGGTCAAACTTCTGAAAAAAGAGAGTCTGACACACGGAATTAATGTATCGATTTCGGAAAATAAAATTTCCCTGGATTTCCACGTGATTGTTTCTTACGGAGTCAGTATTTCTGCCGTAACAGATAACCTGATCAATAATGTGAAATACAAGGTGGAAGAGTTCACCGGAATGGAAATTGAAAAAATCAACATCCTGGTTGAAGGCGTTCGCGTCATCGACTGATGGTAATAGGAGGAAATGAAGAAAGTGGCTACAAATACAATTGATGCCGGCTTACTGGCAAAAATGTTTCTGGCTGGTGCAAAAAATCTGGAAGTAAAGAAAGAGTGGATCAATGAGCTGAACGTGTTCCCGGTACCGGACGGCGACACAGGTACCAACATGACGCTGACGATCATGTCCGCAGTCAAGGAAGTAAATTCGCTCACAGAAGTGAACATGTACAACCTTTCCAAGGCAATCTCTTCCGGTTCTCTGCGCGGTGCCAGAGGTAACTCCGGCGTTATTCTTTCCCAGCTCCTTCGTGGCTTTACCAAGAAGATCCGCGACTATCAAGAGCTGAATGCAGAGATTCTTGCAGAGGCAATGGAAAAAGCAGTCGAGACTGCATACAAAGCCGTTATGAAGCCAAAAGAAGGTACCATCCTGACCGTGGCAAAGGGAGCAGCAGAGAAAGCAGCAGAGCTTGCACCGGAAAGCGAAGATCTGAACGCATTCATCGAGGACGTTCTCGCGCATGCAGAGTACGTGCTCTCCCAGACACCAGAGATGCTGCCGGTATTAAAAGAGGCAGGCGTTGTGGATTCCGGCGGACAGGGTCTCTTAACCGTACTGCAGGGCGCATATGACGCGTTCCTCGGGAAAGAGATTGATCTGAATTTCGAGATGCCGGAAGCAAAGACAGAATTTGTCAGACCGTCCAAAGAGACAGAAAAAGAAATCAAATTCGGCTACTGTACCGAGTTTATCATTATGCTGGAAAACCCGCTTCCGGATGAAGAGGTTTATGCATTCAAAGATTTCCTGAACGGAATCGGAGATTCGATCGTTCTCGTTGCAGACGATGAGCTGGTTAAGGTACACGTACATACCAACGATCCTGGAAAAGCAATTTCCAAGGCGCTGACGTACGGACAGCTGACCAGAATGAAGATCGACAACATGCGTGAGGAGCATCAGGAGCGCCTGATCAAGAACGCAGAAAAGATCGCAGCACAGCAGGCAGAGGAAGATAAGAAGAGAAAAGAAGCAGCAAAACAGCCGCCGAAGGAGAACGGATTCATCGCCGTGTCCATCGGAGAGGGAATCAAAGAGATCTTCCAGGGACTCGGTGTTGATTACTTGATCGAGGGCGGTCAGACCATGAACCCGAGCACCGAGGATATGCTGACTGCAATTGAGAAGGTCAATGCAAAGAATATCTTTATTCTGCCGAACAACAAAAATATCATCCTCGCAGCAAATCAGGCAAAAGCCATGACTGAGGACAAAAATATCATCGTTGTTCCGACCAAAACCGTTCCGCAGGGCATCACAGCCATGATCAGCTATGTGCCGGAGAAATCTGCAGAAGAGAACGAGGAGGCCATGACAGAGGGCATCCAGATGGTGAAAACCGGTCAGGTAACGTACGCGGTACGTGATACCCACATCGATGAGAAAGAGATCCATCAGGGCGACATCATGGGACTTGGCGATCACGGACTTCTCGCTGTCGGACAGGATATTCTTACCGTTGCAGAAGAAACCATCTGCGCCATGGTCGATGAGGACAGCGAGCTGATCAGCATCTACTACGGTGAAGATATGAGTGAGGAAGATGCCGAAAGCCTTGGCGAAAAAATCGAGCAGGCATATCCGGACTGCGATGTGGAAGTAAACTATGGCGGACAGCCGATTTACTACTGTGTCGTTTCGGTTGAATAAGAGTAAGGAAAGAAAAATATGAATACGGAACCCCTGACAACACTGAAGGGGATCGGTGAAAAAACGGAGAAGCTGTTTGCAAAAGTAGGAATCTACAATTTGCAGCAGCTTCTGCATTATTATCCAAGAGATTATGACTGCTATGCAGAGCCGGTTCCCCTTCGCGAATGCAGACAAGAGGAAAAGAATGCGGTATACGGAAGAATTGTCCACAGTCCGTCGGTAAAAGGAAACCAGAGAAAGAGCGTCGTTGTCCTGGAACTCTACGAGGAGCCGGTGCGGCTGCAGCTTACCTGGTTTAATATGCCGTTTCTGCGGAGCACGCTGAAGAAAGGCAGTGTTTTTATCTTCCGCGGAAAGATACAGGAAAAATCAGGCCGTCTCGTGATGGAGCAGCCGGAAATCTTCACTCCTGCCGCATACCATGAGCTTCTGGCAAGTCTTCAGCCGGTTTATGGGCTGACAGCCGGTCTCACGAACAAGATGGTGAGCAAGGCCGTCGCACAGGTGCTGGAACGATGCGCACCTGCGCAGGACTATCTGCCGGAAAAAATCCGTGCCCGGTATGAACTCTGTGAAATCAATTATGCCCTCCATGAGGTTCATTTTCCAAAAGACCAGGAGCATCTGAAAACGGCGCGGCGCAGAATTGTGTTCGAAGAGTTTTTTCTCTTCATCCTGTCCCTGCGGCAGTTAAAAGAGCAGACGGAGGGAATTACCAATGTGTTCCCGATCCGCGCCGTCTGGAAGACGGAGGAAGTCATCGAAAATATGCCGTACCGTCTCACGAATGCACAGATGCGTGTGTGGGGTGAACTGGAGCGGGACTTAAAAGGCCATACCCGCATGGCGCGGCTGGTACAGGGAGATGTCGGAAGCGGAAAGACGATTCTGGCATTCCTTGCAATGATTATGACAGCTGAGAACGGCTACCAATCGGCGCTGATGGTTCCGACGGAGGTTCTGGCGCGGCAGCATTATGAATCGCTCTGCACTCTGTTGAAAGAAAACAATCTGACGGAATACAATCCCCGCCTTCTGACTGGATCCACGAAAGCAAAAGAACGCCGGGAAATCTATGCCAGTCTGGAAGACGGAAGCTGCAAAATGATGATCGGCACACATGCACTGATTCAGGAAAAGGTACAGTACAAAAATCTGGCGCTTGTCATCACAGACGAACAGCACCGCTTCGGTGTCCGGCAGAGAACGGCACTTGCTGAAAAAGGGGAACCGCCGAATGTTCTCGTTATGAGTGCAACGCCGATTCCAAGAACCCTGGCTATCATTTTGTACGGAGATCTTTCGATTTCTGTGATTGATGAACTTCCGGCGAAGCGTCTGCCGATCAAAAACTGTGTGGTGGATACGTCTTACCGTCCAAAAGCTTACCGCTTTATCACGCGTCAGGTCGAACTGGGCCGTCAGGCGTATGTGATCTGCCCGATGGTGGAGGAGAGCGAGGGTCTGGAAGCGGAAAACGTCACCGACTATACACAGCTCCTGAAAAAAGAGCTGCCGGGCATCACAGTAGAGATGCTGCACGGACAGATGAAGGCGGCGCAGAAAAACGAGATCATGGAGCGGTTCGCCAGCGGAGAAATCCAGGTACTCGTCTCGACGACAGTCGTGGAGGTCGGTGTCAACGTGCCGAATGCGACGGTGATGATGGTGGAAAATGCCGAACGGTTCGGCCTTGCACAGCTCCATCAGCTCCGCGGACGTGTCGGAAGAGGAGAGCATCAGTCCTACTGTATTTTCATCCGCGGAAACAAAGATCAGGAGACCGCCAAACGTCTGGAAATCCTGAACCATTCGAACGACGGGTTTTATATTGCTTCGGAAGATTTGAAACTGCGCGGCAGCGGCGATCTGCTGGGAACGCGCCAGAGCGGGGATATGGAATTCCAGATGGCAGATATTTTCCGGGATGCCGATATCCTGCAGAAAGCGAGTGAGGCGGCTTCAGAACTGCTTGCCGACGATCCTTATTTTGAAAAACCGGAGCATGAACTGCTGAAAAAGGTAATGAAATCGTATCTTGATCTGGAAAACCACGACATTGGATTGTGAAAA
>ERZ791875.1925-NODE-1925-length-12124-cov-9.224045_pt1 | contig 12124 bp, 9 predicted proteins | sample MGYA00510278_ERZ791875 | MGnify/ENA primary metagenome ERZ791875 (study PRJEB30046, sample SAMN00792078) | human gut metagenome | study: EMG produced TPA metagenomics assembly of the A metagenome-wide association study of gut microbiota in type 2...
CGTTTCGATGGCCCTGGTCGTCGTACAATGGGCCGTGCCGCTGCTGGGCGCATTGGCGCTGATGCGGCTGTGGCGCGACGAGATTCCGCGCGAACGCCTGCTGCGGGCACTGGCCTGGGCCGCGGGCATCACGGGCGGGCTCTGCCTCCTGCTGGCCGTCGCGGGCGGCTCGCTCTTCGACTTCGGACGTGCGGAGAGCGCCTCGATGATGACCGAACAGTTCCGCCACCTGTTCGAGGCCAACAACATGCAGGACTACCTCAAACGGGGTATGGACGCCGAAATGGGCATCGCCACGGCCAATGCCATGGCGGCCGAACGCGCCTCGATGATGCAGGCCGACGCATGGCGCTCGCTGCTGATGATTCTGCTGGCCGCGGGCGGCGTCGCCCTGTTCGCCCTGCGCAGAATCAACAAATACGTCCTCACGGCGCTGCTCGGCGCGGTGATGCTGCTCGACCTCGTCCCCGTCGACCTGCGGTTCCTCTCGCACGAGAACTTCATTTCGGCGCGCCGCCGCCAGATCACGGCCACGGCGGCCGACAAGGCCATCCTGGCCGACAAAGAGCCGGGATTCCGCGTCATGAACCTCACGGTCAGCCCGTTCCAGGACGCCACGACCTCCTATTTCCACCGCTCCGTCGGCGGTTACCACGGCGCCAAGCTGGCCCGTTACCAGGATTTGATCGACCGTTATTTGAGCTACCGCAACGACGCCGTGCTCGACATGCTCAACACCCGCTACCTGATCGTTCCGGGCGCCGACGGACAGCCCGAGGCCGTACGCCGACCGACAGCTTTCGGCGCGGCATGGTTCGTCGACAAAATCGTCGCGGCGGACTCCCCGCAGCAGGAAATCGATTTGCTCGAAAAGACCGACCTCAAGACAACGGCCGTCACCACCCCCGGCGACAAGGCATTCGCCGAAGAGTGGCAGGCGGGCGGCCAGGCGGACACGGCGCTCGTGCGCTCCATCGCGCTCACGGAGTACCGCCCCAACTACCTCAAATACGAATATACGACCCCCGAAGAGGCTGTGGCCGTCTTCTCGGAGATATTCTACGACCACGGCTGGAAAGCCTACGTCGACGGCGAAGCGATGCCCAGCTTCCGGGCCGACTACATCCTGCGGGCCATGAAACTGCCCGCCGGGGCGCATACCGTCGAATGGAAATTCCGTGCCCCGGGCTGGACGGCGGCCGAGGCCGTCACGCTCATTTCGTCGCTCGTAATCCTGCTCGGCGCCGCGGCTGCCATTGCCTCCTGGATTCGGCAAAAGAGGAAAGAGAATATTCCGGACGAATAAGACGAATCCCGTCAGGGCAAGTCCCCGCCTCGGCGGGGGGGGGCAGACTTATAAACACGGCGGAATGCCGTGAATGAAACGAACGACGGGAAAAAGCCGTCGAAAAAGCATTTCTGCTATGAAAGATGACAAGCGACTGAAGCGGAAAGTCCGCAACTCCTACATCGTATCGACCGTCAGCATCATGCTCGTGCTGTTCCTGCTGGGTTCGGTGGGCTACCTGATGGTGGCCGCGATGAAGGTCGCCGATACGCTGCAGGAGAGTATTGCCGTGACCGTGGAGCTGAAAAACGGTCTTTCGGACGAACAGAAAGAGGCCATCAACAAACGGCTCACCGCCGAAGAGGTGGTCGCGACAATCGCCTATCAGGCCAAGGAGGAGAAAATCGAAGACGCCGAATTCCGCAAGATGTTCGAAAGCAGCGAATTCGAGGAAATCCTGGGCGAAAACCCGCTGCTCGACTCGTTCGAGCTGACCCTCACGGCCGCCTCGGCCGACAAGGAGCTCATAGACACGTTCATCGGCGGCATTTCGAAAATCGACGGCGTCGATCGGGTCAGCTATCCGGCGCTGATGGCCGAGCGGCTGCACGCCACGGTCGGCAAAATCCGGCTGGTGCTGCTGCTTTTCGGCGGGGCGCTGCTCATCATCTCGCTGATTCTGTTGAGCAACACCATCCGGCTGGCTATCTTCTCGAAACGCTACCTGATCAACACCATGAAACTCGTGGGGGCCACCAAATGGTTCATCATGAAGCCGTTCCTCGGCAGCAGCGTCACGCAGGGCATCCTGGCCGGATTGGGCGCCTCCGTCCTGTTCGGCCTGGCGGTCTACGGCCTCAACGAGGCGATTCCCGAATTGATGACCATCGCCGAGGCGGGTAAAATCGCCATCATCCTCGGCGCTATGATTCTAGGGGGCGTCGTCATCTCGGGGCTTTTCACGATTTTTGCCCTCAACAAATTCGTCAACATGAAGTCTAACAAGATATACCTTTATTAAATGAAAAAAGCGAATAACAACCCGGCGGAACAGGAGAATCCCCGCATGCCCCTGACGCGCCGCAACTACATTCTGCTGGCTATCGGATTCGCCGTCATCCTCCTGGGCTTCATACTGATGGCCGGGGGCGGAAGCGACTCGCCCGACGAATTCAACTACGCCATGTTCTCCTGGCGCCGCATCACGCTGGCCCCGATCCTCGTGGTGGCCGGATTCGTAATCGAGATATACGCCATCCTGAAACGCTACAAACAGTAACGACGCAGCCGTTTTTCCGCCGCAACGCCACCCCGGCTGGGGCGGACGGAGCACCCGCAGACACGGCCCCGCGCCGCGCCGCAGGGAAAGCCATGCAAGGGAAACGGCCCGCACCTACCCCGCTTAATACGATATGGACACCTTACAAGCCATCCTGCTCGGCATCGTGCAGGGTATCACCGAATTCCTGCCCGTTTCGAGCAGCGGACACCTGCAAATCGCCAAGGAACTGCTGGGCGTCGAGCTCGAAGAGAACCTCACGTTCGACGTGGCGCTGCACGCCGCCACCGTGTTGAGCACCATCGTCGTGCTCTGGAGCGAAGTATGGCGCCTGTTGAAAGGGCTCTTCTCGCGCCGCTTCAACGACGAACAGGCCTATGTGCTCAAACTCGTCCTCTCGATGATTCCGATCGGAATCGTCGGATTCCTTTTCAAAGACCGTATCAACGCCATGCTCGACGCCCCCTGCATCCTCGTAATCGTGGGCGCCATGCTGCTGCTGACGGCCGCGCTGCTGGCCTTCGCCTACTACGCCAAACCGCGCCGGAAAGACAAAATCTCCTACCGCGACGCCTTTATCATCGGACTGGCGCAGGCCTGCGCCGCCATGCCGGGGCTTTCGCGTTCGGGCACGACCATCGCCACGGGCCTGCTGCTGGGCAACAAAAAAGCCGCCGTGGCCCAGTTCTCGTTCCTGATGGTGCTGGCGCCGATTCTGGGCGAAACGCTGCTCGAGGCCGCAAGCGGCGATTTGACCGCCGGCATCGCCACCGGAACCCTCGCGGCGGGATTCCTCGCCTCGTTCGTCACGGGATGCCTCGCCTGCAAATTCATGATCGAAATCGTCAAGCGCGGCAAACTCATCTGGTTCTCGCTCTACTGCGCCGTCGCCGGCCTCGTATCCATCATAAGTTATTTCTGCTGATGAAAGAGACATTCGACCTGCGGGGCATCAACTTCGAAGAGGGCTATATCGCCGTCCTGGACAAACCCCTGCGCTGGACTTCGACCGACGTGGTTCGCAAAGTCAAGTTCGCGCTGCGTAAACTCGGCTACCGGAAAATCAAAGTCGGACATGCCGGCACGCTCGACCCGCTGGCCACGGGCATCCTGCTGGTCTGCATCGGCCGCGCGACCAAGATGGTCGATGCCCTGCAGGCCGAAGAAAAGGAGTACGTCGCCGACGTGATGCTGGGCGCCACGACCCCCAGCTACGACCTCGAGCACCCTGTCGACCAGACCTACCCCACGGAACACATCACCCGCGAAAAGGTGCTCGAAGCGCTCGCATCGCTCACGGGCGAGCGGCTGCAGTCGCCGCCCGTCTACTCGGCCAAGAAAATCGACGGCACACGCGCCTACGAACTGGCCCGCGCCGGCGAGCAGGTCGAGATGCGCAAGGCGCTGGTCAACATCTACGAGATGGAACTGCTGGAGTGCGACCTGCCGCACCTCCGCATCCGGGTACGCTGCAGCAAAGGCACCTACATCCGCTCGCTGGCCCACGAAATCGGGCAGGCGCTCGAAAGCGGGGCGCACCTGACCGCGCTGCGCCGTACGCGCAGCGGCGGTTTCACCCTCGACAAAGCCGGGGAACTGGACGACTTCCTGAAAAAATTGCAGGAAACTGAAACAAAATAGGCTTTTTTGCGTATAGAAAATAATCTGTGTTGTTTATTTGAACGTAAAAAAGAGGATTTTCACCTATGAAATTATCACAATACGGGTACGAATTCGCCCCCGAAATGCTGGCGAAACACCCTGCGGAAAACCGGGACGACTCGCGCCTGATGGTTATCAACCGCGCCAAAGGCACCATTGAGCACCGCATTTTCAAGGACGTCATCGAGTACTTCGGGGAAAAAGACCTGTTCGTATTCAACGACACCAAGGTATTCCCGGCCCGCCTCTACGGCAACAAGGAAAAAACGGGCGCGGAAATCGAGATTTTCCTGCTGCGCGAACTCAACCGCGAACTCCGGCTGTGGGACGTGCTGGTGGACCCGGCCCGTAAAATCCGCATCGGCAACAAGCTCTATTTCGGCGACGACGACCTGCTGGTGGCCGAAGTGATCGACAACACCACCTCGCGGGGCCGCACGCTGCGGTTCCTCTTCGACGGCTCGTACGACGAGTTCAAGCAGGCGCTCTTCAGTCTGGGCGAAACCCCGCTGCCCAAGTGGGTGCGCGAAAAGGTAGAGCCCGAAGACGCCGAACGCTACCAGACGATTTTCGCCGAGCACGAGGGCGCCGTGGCTGCGCCGACGGCCGGCATGCACTTCTCGAAGCACCTGATGAAGCGCATGGAGATCAAAGGCATCGACCGGACGTTCATCACCCTGCACGTGGGACTGGGCAATTTCCGCACGGTCGACGTCGAAGACCTCTCGAAGCACAAGATGGACTCCGAGCAGTTCTTCGTGACGGACCAGGCCGCCGCCGCGGTGAACCAGGCCAAACAGGAGGGCCGCAAAGTGGTATCCATCGGCACGACCGTCATGCGCACCATCGAAACAGCGGTCTCGACCAACGGCATGATCAAGCCGATGGAGGGCTGGACCAACAAGTTCATCTTCGCCCCTTACGAATTCACCGTGGCCGACGCCATGGTGACCAACTTCCACCTGCCCTACTCCACGCAGTTGATGATGGTGGCGGCGTTCGGCGGCTACGATACGGTCATGAACGCCTACAAGGTCGCAAAAGAAGAGGGATACCGATTCGGCACTTACGGCGACGCGATGCTCATTCTTTAAGAAATTTTTCGTATCTTTGCACAATAGACCCCGAACGTTTTCACCACACGGAGGTGCATCCGGCTCCGTCCGAACCGCCCCGCGCACAGAAAACGGAAGAAAAGTCCACAGCTAAAAAACTCGAACCATGGCAAGCAAGATTCTGTACGTCTGTCAGGAGATTACCCCCTATCTCCCCGAAACGGAGGGCTCCGCGCTCTGCCGCACGCTCACGCAGGCCATGCAGGAGCGTGGCAATGAAATCCGTACGTTCATGCCGCGTTACGGCTGCATCAACGAACGCCGGCACCAGTTGCACGAGGTAATCCGCCTTTCGGGAATGAACCTCATCATCGACGACAACGACCACCAGCTCATCATCAAGGTGGCGTCGATTCCCGCAGCGCGCGTACAGATCTATTTCATCGACAACGACGACTACTTCTCGCGCAAGGCCGTCCTGACCGACGATGCGGGGGCGCAGTTCCCCGACAACGACGAACGGGCGATTTTCTTCGCGCGCGGCGTGCTCGAAACGGTCAAGAAACTGCGCTGGACACCTACCGTCGTCCACTGCCACGGCTGGTTTTCGAGCGTGGTTCCGGTCTACCTGAAACGGGTCTTCGCCGACGACCCCATCTTCCGCAACGTCAAGATAGTCGTGTCGCTTTACGGCGACGGATTCCCCGGCGAACTGGACAAGGAGTTCGGCATGAAAATCGCCGGCGAGGGCATGAAAGATAAAAATCTCGCAATTCTCGATACTCCGTCATACGAAAACCTCTGCCGTTTCGTTATGGAATATGCCGACGGTGTGGTCGCAGCTTCCGCAGATGTCGATGCCAAGGTATTGGAAATCGCCCGCGCAAGCGGAAAACCGATGCTCGAATACCAGTCGCCCGAGGCACCGGACTTTTTCGATAATTACAACCGATTCTATGAAGCAATTCAATAACTTCCGCCGCGTATTGGGCGCAGCCGCCATCCTGGCGGCAGCCGTCGCCATGACGCTCGCGGGCTGCACCAAGGTGGACGACACGCTGGGTTCGAACCTCGTGCCGGACAACCAGCAGATGCGGGCGGGTTTCACGTCGCTCGCCGCCCAGACGCTCACGGGGGAACTCAACCCGAAGCGCTACATCGAAACACGGCTGTTCCAGACCGACTCGATTGTCGCGTCGAACCTCTCCTACGGGTATATGGGTTCGATGCTCAACGACACGTTCGGCCTGCGCTCGGCAGGGTTCCTGACGCAGTACCTCAACTATTACAAGGTGGACTCGGGCTACTTCGGCTACAAACCGATTTTCGACTCGGCCCAGCTGCTGCTTTCGATTGAAAGCTACGGCAGCGATACCACGACCGTGCAGAAGTTCGCCGTTTACGAGGTTTTGAGCAACGACTACCTGACCGAGAAACCCGTTGCACCCGGTAAGACGGAAAGGGATACGGTCTTCTACCTCAATTTCAATCCGGAAAAGGAGGGCCTTTACGACAAGACCCGTCCGCTCTTCACGTTCACGCTCGGCGGCGACAAAGGCCCGTCAACCCTTGCGGTGACGCTGGAGCCGACCACTTACGGCCGTGAATTCATCGACCGCCTGATGCTCCAGGAGGGCAAATACAAAGGCGATTATTCGATTTACAGCGTCGACAGCCTCGAACAATGGGTCGAAGAGTTCAAAGGGCTTTACATCGTTTCCGCCGAAGACCAGACCACGCCGGGCAAAGGAAACATTTACGGCACGTCGCTCGAAGCCTCGGGACTTTCGGTCTACGCACGCAACCGCGTGAAGGACGACCCGACGCTCATCAAGGATACGATCGGCATGGTCTACTACTTCTATGAATCCTCCTCCGAATACGGCAACGTTTCGGTGAACACGATTCGCCACGACTACACGAAGGCGACCTCTGCGCAGAAGTTCGAAATCGCCGATGCGGCCGAAACCAACGAAGACCGTCCGTTGAGTTCGCAGGTCTATGTCGCCGGCATGGGCGGCGTGGTGACCGAGTTCACGTTCACCAAGGAGTTCTTCGACGCACTGGAAGCCGAAATCGTGGCGGGCAACGACTACGTAGACCCCGACGACATAAAAGACGAGGTGTTCACGACGCTCGCCGTCAGCCAGGCCAAGATGTCCATCTATTTCGACGGCAGCAACTACGACTGGCAGAACCTGAACAACATTCCCCACCTGATCGGGCAGATGGACGCATCGCAGACCCGGCTGGGCCTCTACACCGATTTCAAAACACTCTCCGGCATCGCCGACTACGCCTATGCCTACGAGCAGAGTTACAATACGACCCTTTCGTACGGCGGCTACATCAACCGCAGCCGCGGATGCTACGAAATGGACATCACGGCTTTCGTCCAGGGATTGTGGAACAACTACCTGAAGGCCAAACGGGAGGCCGGCGGCGAAGGCGCCCAATGGGATGATTTCAAGGACAACATCAAGAACCGCACAATCTATTTGGGGCCCGAGGCATACAGCCTCTACACACAGGCTTACAGCGTAATGCGCGGCATGACCCCAATCGACGGCTCGCTGACCAGGGAGATGGTCCCGATTAAAATCGACCTCGCCTACAACCTGATAAAATAGGGAACCAAAAGCAAGAAACGCGAAACCTAAGTGCCATGCTTAGGTTTTCGCATTTCAGAAAAGAGATAAAGAACGCATGCAGGAAAATTTAGTAATCGTCGAGTCCCCGGCCAAGGCAAAAACCATCGAGAAATTCCTCGGCAAGGACTACATCGTAAAATCGAGTTTCGGGCATATCCGCGACCTCTCGAAAAAAGATTTGGGAATCAATATCGGCGATGGATTCAGGCCCGTGTACGAAATCCCGGGCGACAAGAAAAAGGTGGTGGACGAGCTGACCAAACTGGCCAAAAGCAAGACCGTCTGGCTGGCGTCCGATGAAGACCGCGAAGGAGAAGCCATCGCATGGCACCTGACCGAAGTGTTGGGACTCCCCGTCGAAAATACCAAGCGTATCGTCTTCCACGAAATCACCAAGCGGGCGATCCTCGAAGCCATCGAGAGCCCCCGCACAGTCAACATGGATCTCGTGAACGCCCAGCAGGCGCGCCGCATCCTCGACCGTCTGGTCGGCTTCGAGCTCTCGCCCGTGCTGTGGAAAAAAGTGCGCCCGTCGCTCTCGGCAGGCCGCGTACAGAGCGTCGCCGTACGGCTGATCGTCGAGCGCGAACGCGAAATCATCGCATTCCGTTCGGCCCCCTATTTCCGCGTCGTGGCGCAGTTCCACGCCGCAGGCGATCCCGACAAGACCCTCTTCAAGGCGGAACTGTCGTCGCGTTTCGAAACCGAAGCGCAGGCCGAAGAGTTCCTCCGCAGCTGCATCGGCGCCACATTCACCGTGTCGAAAGCCGAGGAGAAACCCGCACAGCGCTTCCCCGCACCGCCGTTCACGACCTCGACGCTCCAGCAGGAGGCAGGCCGCAAACTGGGCATGTCGGTTTCGCAGACCATGTCCGTCGCCCAGCACCTCTACGAGCAGGGTCTTATCACCTACATGCGTACCGACTCCGTGAACCTCTCCAAGCAGGCGCTGGCCCAGTGCAAGGAGGAAATCACGAAACTCTACGGCGAGAAATATTCGTCGTGGCACAACTACAAAACCAAGACCAAGGGCGCACAGGAGGCGCACGAGGCCATCCGTCCGTCGTACATCGACCGCCTGTCAATCGAAGGCACCCCGGCCGAGAAGAAACTCTACGACCTGATTTGGAAACGCACGGTAGCCTCGCAGATGGTCTGCGCCGAACTGGACCGCACGACGGTGGTAATCGACATGTCGGGCTCGTCCCAGCAATTCATCGCCACGGGCGAAGTCATCCGTTTCGACGGTTTCCTGCGCCTCTACTCCGAATCGACGGACGACGACCAGGCCGCCGAAAGCGGCGAAGGACTGCTGCCCAAAATGGCGAAAGGCGACCAGGTGCTTCCGGCCCAGATTACCGCTACGGAGCGGTTCACGCAGGCTCCGGCCCGCTACAACGAGGCTTCGCTCGTCAAGCGCCTCGAGGAGCTGGGCATCGGCCGCCCCTCGACCTACGCCCCTACGATCACGACAATCATCAACCGCGGCTACGTGGTCAAGCAGAATAAGGAGGGACAGAAGCGCAACTACGTGCAGATGACGCTCACGGGCGACAAGCTGGCGACGAAAAATCTCTCCGAGAACTACGGCAAGGAGAAGAACCGGCTTTCGCCGACGGACATCGGCATGGTCGTGAACGACTACCTCGAGACGCAGTTCAAGCCCATCATGGACTACAACTTCACGGCCAACGTCGAGAAGGAGTTCGACCGCATCGCCGACGGCGACATCACGTGGGAGAAGATGATCCGGGAGTTCTACGGCCCGTTCCACCAGATGGTCGACACGGCCATCGGCACGCAGACCGACAAGAAGAGCCAGGCCCGCATCCTGGGCAACGACCCCAAGACGGGACACATCGTCAAGGCGCGCATCGGCCGCTACGGCCCGATGGTCGAAATCGAAGGCGAGGAGGGCCAGAAAGGCCGCTTCGCTTCGCTCAAGAAAGGCCAGCTCATCGAGTCGATCACGCTCGACGAGGCATTGGCGCTCTTCGCGCTGCCCCGAGACCTGGGTCAGCTCGACGGCGAGGAACTTTCGGTCGGCATCGGCAAATACGGCCCTTACGTACGCTACGGCAAATCGTTCGCCTCGCTGCAGAAAGGCGACGATCCCTACACGCTCACCTACGAGCGCGTCGTGGAAATCGTCCGCGCACAGCAGGCGGCCGCGGCTGCGGCCAACACCCCGCTGCGCAGCTTCCCCGAAGACGCCGACATGCTGGTCAAAAACGGCCGCTACGGGGCCTATATCGCCTATAAAGGCAAGAACTACCGGCTGCCGAAAGGCGCCAAGCCCGAGGAACTGACGCTCGACGACTGCCTGAAAATCGTCGCCAACTCGAAAAAATAACCAACCCACAAACCACAAACCGCACGGCAATGAAAAAACTTCTGCTCACAGCTTTCGTATGCTGCACCGCACTCGCGGCCGCGGCACAGACTCCCGACACGGCGCCCCAGCCGGAGGGATACCAGTTCACCGACATCAAGATACTCCCGGCCACCCCGGTCAAAGACCAGAGCCGCAGCGGCACCTGCTGGTGCTTCTCGACGCTCTCGTTCCTGGAGAGTGAAATCCTGCGCGCCGGCGGCCCCGAATTAGACCTCTCGGAGATGTGGATCGTACGCAACATCTACTTCGAAAAGGCAATCAAGTACGTCCGCCTGCACGGCAGCCTGAACCTCGCCGTCGGCGGCCAGTCGCATGACGTCATCAACGGCATACGCCGCTACGGCATCGTCCCCGAAGAGGTTTATCCCGGCCTGAACTACGGCTACCAAAAACCGCAGTTCGACGAAATCGACGCCGTAATCAAGGCTTATGCCGATGCGGTCATCAAGTCGGGCGACAAGAAAGACAGCAAGCTCACCACAGCCTGGCAGGAGGGCCTGAACGGCATCCTCGACGCCTACTTCGGCGCGATGCCCGAAAAATTCACGGTCGGCGGCAAGGAGTACACCCCGCAAAGTTACGCCGCTTCGCTGCCAATCGACCTCGATGACTATATCGAAATCAGCTCGTTCACCCACCATCCGTTTTACACCGAGTTCATCATGGAGGTACCCGACAACTGGGACTGGGATACGGTCTATAACCTGCCGCTCGACGAGATGATGGCCGTTATCGACAATGCGCTCGAGAACGGTTATACCCTCGCTTGGGGCACGGATGTGAGCGAAAAGGGCTTCAGCCGCACCAAAGCCATCGGCATCATTCCCGAAGCCGACATCGAGGGCATGGCGGGAACCGAAGCCGAGCGCTGGGGCAAACTGACCCAGAAAGAGAAAGACGAGGCGCTCTACAAGTTCGACAAACCGGGCAAGGAGCGCACCATCACGCAGCAGATGCGCCAGGAGGCTTTCGACAACTACGAAACTACGGACGACCACGGCATGCAGATCGTCGGCACGGCCGTCGACCAGAACGGCAACCGCTACTACAAGGTCAAAAATTCGTGGGACGTACGTCCTCCCTATGCCGGCTACTGGTATTTCTCGCGGCCGTTCGTCGCGTACAAAACCATCTCGGCCATGGTCAACAAACACGCCCTGCCCAAGGAAATCGCCAAGAAACTGGGAATTAAATAAGCCTTCATACGGCGCCAGCCCGGGCACACGGCTCGGCATCACGCATATAACACCGCTCGGTACACCCGGAAACCCCGTAGTACCGAGCGGTGTTTTTTCGCAGATATCGGCCGTAATACCATATCCCCGAAAGGATAGTGCACACCGACTGTACTGCCCGGCATTCGCAAATACAATCCCCCGGCACATAGAGGCGACAACCCGGACAACCCGGACAACGCACCTGCCCCGGCTGATATAAAACGCATCGCACCGCCCGGAGCGTTCCGGCAAACACAATAACACGCTGCCTGACTCCGCACAATAGGCTCCGGCAGGCCTAATACACGCTGTCCGGACACAGGCCCGTGCAGGTAGACGCAAAACTCGCTGACGGACTCCGCACAATAGGCTCCGGCAGGCCTAATACACGCTGTCCGGACACAGGCCCGTGCAGGCAGACGCAAAACTCGCTGCCTGACTCCGCACAAGAGGCTCCGGCAGGCCTAATACACGCTGTCCGGACAGGCACGTGCCGGCAGACGCAAAACTCGCTGCCGGACACCGCTCAACCTAAAACACCCGCCCCGCACAGGCAGGCGGCTCCAGCCGGCACATG
>ERZ791875.1927-NODE-1927-length-12121-cov-8.485745_pt1 | contig 12121 bp, 4 predicted proteins | sample MGYA00510278_ERZ791875 | MGnify/ENA primary metagenome ERZ791875 (study PRJEB30046, sample SAMN00792078) | human gut metagenome | study: EMG produced TPA metagenomics assembly of the A metagenome-wide association study of gut microbiota in type 2...
CGACCTCTTCTTCAGCGACGGCACGCGCATCGGCGTGACGGGCATCCCGGACAACGGGGATCCCAAAGTGGTGGAATTCGCCCCCAAACGTGTCAGATGGGTGCGCTTCGTCGCCAACGACGCCGTCGGCTCCCATATCGGGCTCTCCGAAATCGAAGCTTTCCCGCCCGCCGAAGCCGGAGGCGATTTCGTGTCGCAGGTCGACCCGTTCATCGAAACGACCAAGGGGCGTTATTTCTTTTTCATCACGGGCAACCAGCCCTTCGGCATGATAGGCGCGGCGCCCCTGACGCGCAACCGCAACCAGTACGGCGGCGGATACAACTACAACACGACCGAGGTGCTGGGCTTCCCGCAGATACACAACTGGGTGCTGGCCGGGCTCACGCTGATGCCCACGACCGGCAATGTCGATCCCACGCGCGGCGAACGACACTGGAAATCGGCATTCCTGCACGAGGACGAAATCGCTCAGCCGGGCTATCACCGCCTTTTCCTGAAAGATTACGGCATTTGGGTCGAGCAGACCGCGACCGACCGCACAGGGCTCTACCGCCTCACCTTCACGCACGACGCCGAAGCCGACCTGCTTATCAACCTGGGCGGCTACCTGGCCTCGACGACCATGCGCAACGCCCGCGTGCGCCGCGTCGGGGAGCAGGAAATCGAAGGCAGTTTCGACACGTACGGGCGCCATTGGGGCGGCCCCGAGAACGTCAAGGTCTACTTCGTCGTGCGCTTCGACCGGCCTTTCGACCGCCTCGACGGCTGGGCCGACAGCTGCCGCTATTACGGCATCGACACCCTCGCGGGCTCTTCGGCGATCACCCGGCGCCATCCGCGCGAGGAGTTGAGCTACCTCGACTCCCCCACGTCGGGCGTTTCGGCGCATTACGCCGTCCGCACCGGCGACCGCATCCATGTCCGCACGGCCGTCTCCTACGTCAGCACGGACAATGCCCGGGAGAACCTCGAACACGACGCTTCGGCCGGGGAGGAGTTCGATGCCGTACGCCGCAGCGCCCAAAAGGAGTGGAACGAATGGCTGGGCCGCATCGAGGTCAGGGGCGGCACGCAGCAGCAGCGCACGAAATTCTATACGGATCTGTGGCACGTGCTGCTGGGACGGCATAAAATCGACGACGTGAACGGCGAATATCCCGACCTGACGCAGGGCGAGCGCTACCGCTCCTTCACCCGCAACATCCGCCCCAAAACCCGCACGCTGCCCCGCGACGAACGGGGCGACGTCCTGCACCACATGTACAATTCCGACGCATTCTGGCTCACGCAGTGGAACCTGAACATCCTCTGGGGACTGGGCTGGCCGGAGATGCTCGACGAAATGTCGGCGTCGCTCATCCGCTATGCCGACAACGGCGGACTGATTCCCCGCGGCCCCTGCGCCGGCGGTTACACCTATATTATGTCGGGCTGTCCCGCCACCCCGCTCATCGTGTCGGCTTTCAACAAGGGGCTGCTGACCAAATGCGATCCGATGCATGCTTTCCGGACGATGCAGCGTAACCACATGCCTGGCGGCATGCTGGGTATCGGGGAGTTCTACCTCGAATCGGGGTACCAGCCCGGACGGGCCGGCATGACAATCGAATCGAACTTCCAGGACTGGGCCCTCTCGCAAATGGCACGGCGCCTCAATCTGGGCGGGGAGGCCGCCGCGTTCGGCCGCCGCTCCGAGGGATGGCGCAAACTTTACCGTCCCGAACAGCAGCTGCTCTTCCCCAAAGACGAGCAGGGCAACTGGCTGCACGACGATCCGCTCAAGGGCACCGGCTGGATCGAGGCCAACTCCTGGCAGGCGACATGGGGCGTTTCGCACGGACTGCGGGAGCTCGCGGCCCTGATGGGCGGAAACGACAAGTTCTGCGAAAAACTCAATTATGCCTTCGAACAGGCCGCGCCGGAGGATTTCGTATTCGGCTACGGGAAAGGCTACGTGAGTTACGCCAACCAGCCCGGCTGCTCCAACGCCCACGTATTCAGCTGGGGCGGAAAGCCGTGGATGACGCAGTACTGGGTACGCCGCGTAAACGAGCAGGCCTACGGGGCGACTACACCCGACCGCGGCTACGGCGGACACGACGAAGACCAGGGACAGATGGGCGGCGTTAGCGCCCTGATGTCGCTCGGGCTGTTCAGCACGCGCGGCACGGCGGCGGCGCACCCCGTATACGAGATTACCTCGCCCGTTTTCGATGAGGTGACAATACGCCTCGACAAACGCTATTACCCCGCCGACCGTTCCGACCGGTTCGTAATCCGCACGTACGGCAATTCGGCGGAAAACGTCTATATCCAGCGGGCCCGGCTCAACGGCCGCACGCTGAAAACATTCTGGTTCCCCCACGAGGAGTTCGCCCGCGGCGGTGTGCTCGAGTTGTGGTTGGGGCCCGAGCCCAACAAACGATGGGGCACGGCGGGATTTCCCGAATAAAAAACGCCGTAGCACACATGCATGGGCGCATCCGGTCAGCGGATGCGCCCGTTTGCGTCAAACCGCCAGCATGTTTATACAAACACGAAGCATGAAAACGGCGAGAACCGGGCCGCGGCACGAAAAATCGCGGGGTCATTATGCATACCCCTGAAAAACCCGCCCGCAGGCAACAGCGGGCTTCGGCACTTATGCAGCCTTTAACTTCGGACATTTCATCCTCCATAAAGTCCGAAACATCCACCGGCCGGACATGAAAAATAATCGAAAAAACAACCGAAAAAAGTTGCATTTTAAAAATCTATATTTAAATTTGCAGTACGCAATAATGTTCAGACATTATGAAAAATGTTCAAATGTTAATCGAAAAGCTCCAGTTCAACAACCTAAACTTTTAAACCATGAAACATTTTTACCCAAACATTTTCGCAGGCAGGCTCCTTCGGAACAGGCTGCCGGGCGTAATGCGGGGCGGACTCGTCCTGACATTGTCGGCCCTGCTGCTGCCTGCCGCGGCGGAAGCATCGGAAACTAACGGCGGCACGACGGCCGGCACCACCCAAACCGACGGGAGGGGGGGGGAAATCCGCTATGCCGTATCCGGCGTCGTTAAAGATGCGCACGGCGATGCAATAGCCGGCGCCTCCGTCGTAATCAAAGGCACTTCCCGCGGTACGCTGACCGACAGCAACGGACATTACACGCTCGAAGGCGTAAAGGCGGGCGATTTGCTCGAAATCTCGTTCCTCGGCATGCTGCCCCAGACCGTAATAGCGAATGCGGGACGCACGACGGCCGACGTCGTACTCCCGGAAGATACAATCGGCCTGGAAGACGTCGTAGTAACGGGTTACACGACAATGAAACGAAAAGACATCACGGGTTCCGTAGCATCCATCTCCTCCGACCGGATTGCCCGCATACCCGCATACAACATCACCACTGCCCTCACAGGCATAGCCGGCATCCGCATGGACGGCGGTTCGATCCGCATCCGCGGCACCCGTTCGCGCAATGCGAGCAACGACCCGCTGATCGTCCTCGACGGCATCACCTACGATGAAACCCTGGCCTCGATCAACCCGGGGGACATCGAATCCATCGACGTACTGAAAGACGCATCCTCGACGGCCATCTACGGCGCACGGGGTGCCAACGGCGTTATCCTGATAACCACCAAGCAGGCGAAGCTGGGCAAGACGGTGGTAACCTACGACGGGTTCGTGGGTGCCGGCGTCAACAACCGCGGTTCGCTCGACGTGATGGACGCCGACGAATACATCGCTTTCCAGCGCGAGGCGAGCCGGGCCGCAGGAGTGTGGCACAGCGAAGCGGACGACGCAAAGGCATTTTTCGGCGTCGAGCTGGCAAACATGGGGAAGGTGAACACCGACTGGATGGGCAGCAATTACTTCAACAAAAAGCGCCTGTGGACGAGCCACTCCCTGACCATTTCGTCTGCGACAGACAAGAGCGCCTACAAAATCGCATTCAACTACAAGAACGAAGACAAACGCTACAAGAATGCCGGGAACGACCACTTCTACCTGACCGCCGACCTTTCGCACAAGGTGCTTCCGTTCCTCAAGGTGGGACTTTCGAGCCGCGCCTACTACATCGTCAAGAACGACAAGCCGGACATGTTCAACCAATTCCTGCATATGTCCCCGCTCACGGAAATCAGGAATGAGGACGGCAGCTACAACGTCTATCCCTTCGGCGACCCGTTCGTGAAGAACCCCTATATGAACGAGAGCGACGACGTCTACAAGGACAAGACCGAAGAGTGGAAGCTCTTCCTGCGTTTCTTCGCACAGATCGACCTGGCCAAAGGCCTCACGTTCAACACCAACTTCGCATACAGCCCCGCCTTCTCGTCGCGCGGCTATTACTACGACAACCGTTCGGTGTCGTATACCGACGAGCGCAACGTCGCCTTCATGCACAACAACCGCAAGGCCGACTGGGTATGGAACAACGTACTCAACTACAAGCGCGCGTTCGGCAAGCACAATATCGACCTGACGGCCGTATACGAAATGCAGAACCGCCAGACAGTCAACGCATCCATGTCGGGCAAAGACCAGGAGTCGCCCGCCTATCTCTGGTACAACATGAGCCGCCTGACCGACTCGAAAACGCTCTCGTCGGGTTTCGTCCGCCAGCAGATGGTGTCGGTGGTGGGCCGCGTGCAGTATTCCTACGACGACCGCTACATCGTAACCGCATCGTTCCGCGAGGACGGGGCCTCGCAGCTGTCGGCAGGGCACAAGTGGGCGTTCTTCCCCTCGGCGGCCGTCGCATGGCGCATTTCCGAAGAGGCGTTCATAAAGGACGTGGAGTGGATTTCGAACCTCAAACTGCGCGCCTCGTACGGTATGACGGGCAACTACTCGATCGCCCCCTACGCCACGGCAGGCACCCTGCACGGCAAATACGCCAATTTCAACGGCGGGGAAACGCACCGTCCGGGACTGGAGCCCGAAACCCGCCCGACACCCGACCTGGAGTGGGAGCGTAACAAGATGCTCGACATCGGCCTCGACTTCGGATTCCTCAAGGGACGCATCCACGGTACAATCGACTATTACGATTCGAAGAGTTACGACCTGCTCTACCTCAAGGTGCTTCCCTACACCTCGGGATTCAACAAGGCGTGGACGAACATCGGCGACACCCGCAACCGCGGATGGGAGGTAAGCCTTTCGACCGTTCCCGTGCAAACGAAGGATTTGCACCTGGGCGTGAACCTCTCGTATTACCGCAACAAGGAGGAGCTGGTGCGCCTGCAGGATCCGAACATGAAAGAGGACATCAGCAACGGCCTGTTCGTAGGGTACCCGGTCAACGGCGTGCACTACAACTACAAGCAGGTGGGCATCTGGCAGGAAAACGAAGCCGACCTGGCTGCCATCTACGGGCAGAAACCCGGCGAGGTGAAAATCGCCGACCTGGACGGCAACGGTAAAATAGACGGCAACGACCGCATGATTCTCGGCACGACGCGCCCCGACTGGGTGGGCGGCCTGCAAATCAATGCGGAGTGGAAAAACATCGACTTCTCGATCGACGTATACGGGGAGTTCGGCTCACTGGCCCACGACGGACGCAGCACGAGCGAGTGGGCGAACCAGCTGGGGCGCTGGAACACCTACAAAATCGACTACTGGACACCCGAAAAACCGTCGAACCGCCATCCGCGCCCGGTCGAAGGGCAGTCAATCAAGTACCTCGACGCGACGGGATATTACAAGAACAGCTACGTCAACATCCGCAACATCACGCTCGGCTACACCCTGCCCAAGGCATGGATGGGACGCGTGGTGAAGAAAACACGCTTCTACGTGACGATGAACACGCCGTGGCGCTACAGCCAGCTCCAGAACACGGGCGGCATCTCGTGGTGGGAGTCGTTCTATATCTTCGGCGCAAATGTCCAGTTCTAACCTAAAATCCGAAAACCGAATATGAAAAAGATATTTATCCTGTTCGCTGCGGCCCTTGCGGTCGGCCTGACCGGATGCGTGAGTTTCCTCGAGGAGGAATCCTACGGTTCGACGACCGAACTCTTCAAGGAAGAGAACGGCATCAAGGCTCTGGTATACCAAAGCTACACCAAAATCAACAACCTCTACGGCGGCGACGGACAATGGCCGCTGATGACCGAGCTGGGTACGGACATCTACCTGCGCGGCAAGAACCAGGGCGACGTGGGACTGTGCGACTACTACGGACTGGACGCCACAAACGGCAACGTGACCTGGCTGTGGAACCACTGCTACAAGGCACTCTCCAACATCAACATGTTCTTCGAAACCATCGACGAAACACCCTTTGCCGACGAAAGCGAGAAAGATCAGTATAAAGCGGAGATGCATGTCATGCGCGCCCTGTTCCTCTGGATTATCACCGAAACCTGGGGCGATACGTACCTGCCGATGTCCACCGACGAAACCGAAGGAACGGAAGCCCGCCGTTCGCCGCGCGCGAAATTCTACGAGGAGATCATCGGTTCGCTAAAAACGGCCATCGGACTCTTCCCCGACACGCGAACAACGGAATCGGGCCGTATCGACATGCCTGCCGCAAAAGCGTTCCTCGCCCGCATGTACCTCTACGACGAACAGTGGGACGAAGCGGCCGACATGGCATCGCAGGTAATCGATCACTACGGGCTCGAACTCTGCCCCAGCCTCAAAGACCTGTGGGCCGACGACAAGACCAACAAGGAGTTCATCTGGACGACGGAATTCACCGACGACGACGCATTCCGGCAGGCCAACGGCTACTGGTCGTGGTACGCCATGTACATCGACCGTTTCCCCGGCGTGCAGACCATGCTCAAATGGACGGGATACGGCGGCTGCCAGGCAATTCCCTCGCCCTACTTCATGGATTTGTTCGACCGCGACGCCGACAGGCGCTGGAGCGACCTGCACCAGTGGGTATGGTACTACAACGACCCGGAGGACGACCGTTCGGCATTCCCGCTCAACCAGTGGCGCGAATACATCGACACGGCACTCTACCTCTGTCCCGACGTCCTGCCGCTGGCCGAGCACAAACGCATGGAGAAGACTTTCACCGTCTTCGACCGCAACGACATGTTCGACAAGGACGGCATTCCGCAGGATCGCTGGACGTTCATCGGCATGACCAAATTCTACGACCACACCCGGCCCGGCAACATGTCCACGCTCTCCGACCGCAGCTACCCCGTAATCCGGCTGGGCGAACTCTACCTGATCCGCGCCGAGGCACGTATCCGCAGCACGACGGCCCAGGACCTGGAAGGAGCAGCCGCCGATATTACCGAACTGCGCAAACGCGCCGTCAACCACGAAAAACCAGAGTACGAAGAGGCCATGAAAGTCACCGAGGCGGACATGACGCTCGATTTCATCCTCGAGGAGCGGGCCCGCGAGCTTTTCGGCGAATGGCAGCGCAGGCTCGACCTGAAGCGTTTCGGCAGGCTTATCGACCAGGTGAGAATCTATAACCCCGACGCGAAAAACAACATCAAGGATTACCACATCGTCCGGCCCATACCGCAGACGCAGTTCGACGGCATGCCCGACTGGACGACGCTGGGACAAAACGACGGTTATTAATCAATAATTTGCTAACTTTACGAACGACTATGAAACGCATACTGAAAAATTTCGCCGCCGTGCTCTGCGCCGCACTGATATGCTGTGCATGCAGCGACGACGACTACACCGAAGCCCACCGGTCGCTCATCGCACTGATCCGACAGGCGGAAACACTCGTCGCCGAGTCGGTAGAGGGAATCGAAGAGGGCGACATCGCCCCCGGGTCGAAGAAAATATTGCAGACACGTATCGACCAAGCCTACTACATCATGAACAACACCTCGCGGGAAGAGGGCTACCAGAACGCCTGCAAGCAACTCGAAGAGGCGATAAAGGCTTTCAGCGGGAACATCGTCAAGGCGGGGATTCCCTATTTCAACGCAGGCTCGAAAATGAACCTCGGCCCCGCCGGCGACTGGAACCTCACCGAAGAACTGACCTGGGAGATGAAAGTGCGCTTCGACGAATTCGCGACGGGCGACCAGAACATCATCTCCTGCGAGCAGGGAAAAGGCGCCATCATGATTCGCAACAACGGTGCGAACCTGCAATTCTACGTCAACGACGGAGGCTGGAAAGGCGGCACCTGCTGCAAAATCGAACTCAACAAATGGTACCACATAGCCGCCACCTACAAGGCCAACGTCGGGATGCACTTCTACCTCGACGGGCAGCCGGTGAAGAGTTTCACGTGCGGCAAGGCCATCGTGGAGCCCACCTGCAACCTGCAGCTGGGAACGGCGCCATCGTACTCGAACCGTTACATGCGCGGCAACATCCAGCACGTTTCAATCTGGGCGGACGTCCGCACCCCGGAAGAGGTGGCGGCAGACACGGCCTGCAACTTCACGGGGTCGGAAGAGGGGCTGGAGGCCTACTGGCCCCTGACGCTCAACGTCGGCGCGGAAATCACCGACAAGACCGGCAACCGCGTGGCCAGGATGACCGACATCACATGGAACGATCCCGAATAACAACCCACTCGATATGAAAAAAACAAGAATTTTAATCCTGACAATCCTGGCAGCCCTGACATGCACCGGCCTGCGGGCGGGCACCTATCGGCACCCGGTCTGGGAAATCGGCCGCAAAGACGGCTCGGCAGCGGAATTCGCACTCTACGACGGGGCGTATTCCGACCTGACACGCAAATTCCCCGGCGCATTGGCCGCCTGCGAGGCCGGGCACAGCACCCCCGCAGAAATCCCCTACATCCTCCCGGGGCCCCAGGACGGATGGGCCGGAAACAACCGCGGCACGCTGCTGCTGCGCTTCGGGGCCGACAGGCAGGCCCCGCAGGCCGCGATGCGGCTGACGCTCTACCTGGTCGAATCGCAGGCCGCATCGCCGGCGACGCTCGAAATCCAGGCAGGCGATTTCCGCACGACGGTACGCGCGCCGAAAGGGGAAAACACCGACTTCCCCGATAACAAGCGCACCACGGCCCGCGACCTGAAAATCGAGGCCGACATACCCGCCGGGACTTTCCGGGCCGGGGAAAACATGCTCACCATCCGCAACATCGCCGGCAGCTGGATCGTACTCGACGCCATCGTGCTCGAAGCCGACCGCAGCGTGAAGTGCGTACGTCCCGGCGACGGGGCCTGCATCGTCGGCAGCGAATCGAAACCGGGGTTGGTGTACGGCCGCACCAAAGAGGAGCTGCGGCACCCCGTGACGGTAAGCCTCATCAACTGGGGCAAACCCCGCCGCGCGAGCTGGAGCTACGACGGCACGCCGGGCGGCACGGTCGAGCTGGCAAGGGGCATGAACACGGTTGAAATGAACATTCCCGAGGGATACGCCGGACGCACGGTGAAGCTGGAAGTACGTCCGCAACGCGGCGAAACGCTGTCGACCGAGGTGAAAATCGCCCCCGCCGCCAAGTGGACGCTCTACCTGGTGCAGCACACCCACACCGACATCGGCTACACCAAGCCCCAGACCGAGATCCTGACCGAGCACCTGCGCTACATCGACTACGCCGTCGAATACTGCGACCTGACGGCCGACTATCCCGAAGACGCGAAATTCCGCTGGACGTGCGAAGCGTCGTGGCCCGTGCGCGAGTGGTTGCGCATACGCCCCCAGGAGCAGGTGGACAAATTCATCAAATACGTCAAAGCGGGCCAAATCGAGGTGACGGCGATGTTCTTCAACATGTCGGAGCTGTCGGGAGAGAACAATTACAAGACGTTCCTCGAACCCGTGACGCGCTTCCGCGAACTGGGACTGCCCATCGAAACGGCCATGCAGAACGACGTGAACGGCATCGCATGGTGCCTGGCCGACTACCTGCCCGACCTGGGCGTGAAGTATTTCTCGATCGGTTCGAACAACCACCGCGCCCTGATACCTTTCGACCGGCCGACGCTCTACCGCTGGGAGTCGCCCTCGGGCAAAGGCATGTTGATGTTCCGCGGCGACCACTACCACACCGGAAACTCATGGGGCATCCAGACCGGCGACATGGCGCGCGTGAGCAACGGGATCTTCGCCTACATCGACCGGCTCGAGAAGAGCGGATACCCCTTCCCGCTCATCGCCGTGCAGTATTCGGGGTACCTGACGGACAATTCGCCCCCGTCGATGCGCGAATGCGACCTGATACGCGCATGGAACGACCGCTATGCATGGCCCAAACTGCGCAGCGCCACGTCGCATGAATTCCTCGAACGCATCGACCGCGAACACGGCGGCGAGCTGCCCGTCTACCGCGCCGCCTACCCCGACTGGTGGACAGACGGGTTCGGCTCGGCAGCCCGCGAAACAGCCGCCTCGCGCAAGACGCAATCCGACCTCATCACCATCGAAGGCATGCTTTCGATGGCCGGAATGGCCGGGCTCGGCCAGACCGACGGCACCCACGACGAGCTGCGCCGCATCCATGAAAACCTCCTCTTCTACGACGAGCACACGTTCGGCGCCGCGGAGAGCATCCGCAACCCGGGATGCGAGAATTCGCAGGTGCAGTGGGCCGAAAAGGGGTCGTACGCATGGGAGGCGCTCAAGAGCACGCAGCTGCTTTACGAGGACGCCGCAGGCCGGCTGCAAGGCAAACTCTACCGGTCGACGCACCCGACGCTCACGCTCTTCAACCCGCTCGGCTGGCAGCGTTCGGAGCTGACGACCGTGTATATCGACTTCGAACTGATCCCGGAGGGGCGCGCTTTCCGGATCGTCGACGCAGAGGGTAAAAGCCTGCCCGTGCAGCCCATCCGCTCGCGCCGGGAGGGCCGCTACTACGCCATCTGGGCGGAAAACATCCCCGCAATGGGTTACAAGACATTCGAAATCGTACTCGACCCGGGCAAGGCCGCCGAGCCGCAGCGTTCGGAACTCGCCGGCAACAGCCTCGAGAACGACTTCTACCGAATCGGATTCGACCCGGCGACGGGAACCGTTTCGTCGCTCTACGACAAGCAGCTCAAAGAGGAGCTCGTCGACCCGGCCTCGCAGTGGAAACTGGGAGCGTTCATCTATGAATCGCTCAACGGCGACCGGAACCAGATGGAGCGCAAGGTATTCGACAATTACCGCCGCTCGACGCTTTCCAACGTACGGTGCCCGGGCGTAACATCCGGGGAGATCTACCGGAGCGTACGCTTCAGCGGCAAGGCCGAGGGATGCGACGAACGTCCCGGCGTGCAGCTCGAAATACGCCTCTACAACGACGTGAAGCGCGTGGAATTCTGCTACGATTTCGTTCGCAAGCCCGAAACCGACCCGTCGGCGATTTACGTCGCCATGCCGTGGCTGCTCGAAGGCGGCGAACTCATCTTCGACGTACCGGGAGGCACCGTCCGCTCGGGCACGGACCAGATTCCCGGAACGAGCGCTTCGTGGAACACCGTCCAGAATTTCGTCGCGGCACGCAACGACCGGGCGCAGATACTCGTAAGCAGCGACGCCGTGCCGCTCTACCTGCTCGGGAAACTGCTCGACGACCCCTACCGCCAGCCCCGGACTTACGAAAAACCGCACGTGTTCCCCTGGCTGATGAACAACTACTGGACGACGAATTTCCGGGCTTCGCAGGAGGGCGAATTCAAATGCTCGTTCGTCGTCAGTTCGACCGCCGACACGGCCAACTCCGCGGCATCGCGGTTCGGGTGGAGCACCCGCGTTCCGCTCTATGCGCGCGTGATGCCCGCGGCAACGGCTGCGAACGGACAGCAGCGCGAACGGTCGTTCCTGCGCACGGGATGCGACCACGTGCTGATAACCTCGTGCACACCGACGGCCTCGGGCGAGGGCATACTGCTCAACCTGCGGGAAACCGACGGACAGGCGGCGACGTTCAGCCTGCTCGATGCCGGAGGCCGCGCCCTGCCCATCGAAACGGCCGATGCGACCGGACGCGTGCTGAACGAAGGCAAGGTGACGGCACTGACGCTGAAACCCTACGAAAACCGTTTCGTCATCGTGAAATAACCGAGCGGAACGGCCGGCGGGCAAACGTGCCGCCGGAGCGAACGAAGAGGAGTGTCCCTTTACGGGGCGCTCCTCTTTCGTTTCGGGCGGCGCAAGGCCGGCCGGGGCGGGGTTCGCCCGCCCGCTGCGGGCACAGCAG
>ERZ791875.1929-NODE-1929-length-12114-cov-2.959201_pt1 | contig 12114 bp, 11 predicted proteins | sample MGYA00510278_ERZ791875 | MGnify/ENA primary metagenome ERZ791875 (study PRJEB30046, sample SAMN00792078) | human gut metagenome | study: EMG produced TPA metagenomics assembly of the A metagenome-wide association study of gut microbiota in type 2...
TGCCAATAGTGCCTCAATCCAGAGCTTGACGTGGAATCCGTAAATAACAAAGCCTCACGGAAGCACCGTGAGGCTTTGTTATGAAGTTTATCTGTAGATGAATCAGAAATTAATGTTCACGCCAATCATTGCACTGAAACTCTGGAGCGGATAGCCGTAATAGAGTTCGTACTTCTGGAACAAGACGTTGTTCAGTTTCAGATACAGGCCGAAGGTGTCGTTCAGCGTGTATGAACCGGTCAGATTCAGTTCGTTGATGTTCTTCATCTTTTCTTCGCCGGACATTCCTAAGTAAGTCTTGCGTCCGGTGGCCAGGTAATAATCCAAAGATGCGGTGACTTGGCTGATCGGGCGGACTGTCACACCTGCCGTCACTTCCATTTCGGGTTTGCCGTAAGCGTTATCAATGTCGTCTACGCTCCAATGATTGTAAACGCCTTTCAGGTTGATGTCGAATAATTGCTGATAGCTGTATTTCAGGTTCACGCCTCCGAATGCTTGTTTGGCATTCGCTTGCAAAGCTGTGCCGGTGTTGGCAAAAATACCGCCTTGCATACTTGGAGCAAGGAGCGTCGGAACGAAGAAAACTTCGTCACTCGTGATCTTATAACCGCCGAATACATCAAACCAGAAACCGGGAGCGACACCGCTTCTGATGCCGACCGTGCCGTCCAGGTAATTGCGGGAAGGAAGCAGCTCCATCGTCGGATTTATATAACGGTTGATCAGGGACATATCGTACATACTGTTAGAGTAGAGTTTACCGCCGGCAACCAGATAAAGCTGCGTCTTGTCGGCCACTTCCACATCCGCCGCGATATTGGGCGAAGCCATGAACTTGCTGTTATCGCCGGTCACGAACATGACGTTGGCGCCTAACTTCAAATTCCAGCTGTCTCCAGCCACTTTATAATAAGGAGAGAGGGTCGCTTCGGCATGGTTTTCAAATTCCAGATATTCCTGTCCGTTCAGTGTCGGCAGACTGTAGTTAAAATATTCCACGTTACCGCCTAATCCGATCCGTTGCTCGCCACCGAAACGGGCGTTCAAGTCGAACTTGACGTCGAACGTATGTTCGGTCGGTCCGTCCTGATCCTTGCTCAATGCATATTTGTGCGAGAAGTTTGTATATCCTAAGTCGAGCATATAGCCGACGGGCGCATCTTCTTTCGACTCGATGCCGATCTTTGCCTGGATCGTCTGGTTTACCTGATTGGTTTCACGGTCGAACTTGTCCGGGTCTAATGTAGCCGAGGATACGGGGTTAGCGATCGGCAGACCGTAGTAATTGAATGCCGAGTATCCATATTTGATCCCCATATCCAATGACATCTTATCAAAGGCGTGTTTGAAGTTGAGGCCGCCCATGTTGTCGTTCAGCTTGGCTTTTACCTTGTCGAAGTCCGTGTCGATATATTTCACCTTTCCATTCGTCGAGCGATGTGAGAACCAGATGTTCAGCTTGTCCTTGTCGGTGCTCAGGATATGGTAGCCTAAGTCGCCGTTCAGGTTCAGGTAAGTGCCGCCTCCGAAGTTGAAGTAACCCCGGCGCTTGTTGTACTGGATATCCGTCATGATGTTTCCCGAAGGAAGCAGGCTGATCTCTTTTTCCGGTTCCGTCGGGATCGTGAAGGTAGCATAGTCGATCGGCATCTTCTTGACAACCGGCTCTTTGATGACCGGGAGCGTGTTCACCTTGCTGGCATCCTGTACGGTCGGGTCGTACTCGCGTTCGAGTGTCATTTCCCGGTTCAGGTCTTTTTCCTTCGTCTTGTCTTCCTGTGCACCGACGGTTGCGACGCTTCCCAGCAGGGCCATCACACACAGTGCTTTGATGTTGTATATTGTCTTCATCACTTCTTCTTAGTTCTTAAGTTTTCCCAATCTATTTTCTATCATACCGGCGATATCGTCATCACCATTATAATTGTTCTGCAGGCTGGTGAGATACTGACGAGCCTGGAAGTCGTCACCCTGGCGAATGTAGATGTCGGCCAGCAAAATGAATCCGCGAGCCAGCCAGTATTGGTGAGGCGTGCCGTTCTCGATGAAGTTCATCAGTACTTTTTCCGCCTCCTTGTCATTGTCGGTGTCGTAGTATAATTGTGCCAGCAGGTATTTGGCTTCGGCGCCGTGTACCGTACGTGTATCCTTGCTCAGTTCTTTCAGGTCGGCCAATGCCTTGTTCCCCTGCTTCTGGTCGATGTAGGCTTTGGCGCGGACGTAGCGGGCTTCCGATTCGAGTTCGGGCGAGAGCTTTGGCTCTTTCAACAGTTCGTCCGCTGCCAGAAGCGCGTCTTTCTGTTGCCCGGTCTGCAAGGCGCAACGCATGATACCTAAACGGGCGGCCTGCTTGTTTTCGGGGCTTTCGGCTACGACCTGCAAGCGCTTGAAGCTTTCCAATGCTGCCGGGTAATCCTTGCCCAGGTATTCGATTTCGGCGGTGCGGGCAACCGATTCTTCCAGGAACTTGGTGTCGCCGCTTGCGATAACCGATTTGAAGCGCTGGATCGCTTCGTCGAACTCTTTCTTGGCGAAGGCGATGCTTCCTAAGTAGAAATTGGCATTCGAACTGAATGCACCTTCGGGGAATGTCTGCAAATAGTTAACTAAGCTGCGCCGTGCGCCGTCGTTATCGCCACGCATAAAGAGCTTTTCGGCAGCGATGTAGGTCAGCGAATCCTGTTCGCTCACTTCCAGGCGGATGTTGCCGCCCAAGGAGTTTACGTAGTTAGCGTATGCGTTGATATCGTTGAGGTCGATGTAGACCGATTTCAAATCCTGCAAAGCGACCTTTGCTTCTTCGCTGCCCGGATAGTTACTGATGACGTTCTTGTAGGCTGCGAGCGCCTTCTCCGGCTGGTTGTCATTGTAGTATAGCAGACCGAGCTGGATACCTGCCTTACGCGCCAGGCTGCTCTGCGGAAATTCGCGGATCAGCTTCTCGAAGGCTTGTGCGGCGGAAGAACTGTTTTCCAGCAGCACGTAAGAACGTCCTTTCTCAAACAGGGCGTCGTCTACGTATTGCGATTCGGGATATTCGGTGATCAGGCGGTCCATGGCGCTGATCTTGCCTCTGTAGTCTTTCTGCAAGCCGAGCAAGAATCCTTTCTGGTAAATGGAGTAGTCGCCGGCGGAAGGGGACAGCTGGGCAGCACGCGAATAGTTCTCTTCCGCCAGGCTGAACTGGCGGTTCTGGTAGAGACAGTCGCCAATACGGTTGTAGGCGTCGGCCAGCGAGGCTGCCTGCTGGTTGCTTTCAAGATCGACATACTGGCGGAAGCGGTTCAGGGCGGCGCTGTAGTCTCTCAGCTTGAAATAGCTATAACCTAAGTTATAGTAGGCCAGTGCGTACATGTCCGTATTGCGCTGGCGTGTATTGTTCAGGTAGGTCCGGTAGTCGGAGATCGCATTCTCATATTCTCCCATGCGATAGTAGGATTCGCCGCGCCAGAAGTAGGCGTCGTTGCGGGCCTCCATATTGTAGGAACCGAGTGTGATCGCCTGGCTGAAGAGGCTGACGGCGTCGTCCAACTTGACGTTGGTGAAGGCCTGTGTCCCGAGCTGGAAGAGGATGTCTTGTTTGGCTTCCAGTATCTTGGTGCTCGGATGCTTGATCTTGTTGATCGACTTCAGAGCCGCTTCGTAGTTCTTGGTTGTCAGGTAGACTTCGACCAAGTAGTCGTTCACCTTGTCGGCATATTTCGAATTGGGGAAGTCGTTCAGGAAATCTTCGAAGATTGTCACCGACTCGCCGAATCCGGTAAAGGCCGTTTCGTGGATCAGCAGTGCGTAGTTGTACATCGCCACTTCCTTTATCTGCTTGTCGAACGATGAGGTGGCGGCTGCCTCGAATGCCATACGGGCGTTGTTCTTGTCGCCTAACTTCAGGTAAGACTGTCCAAGGTAGAGGTAAGCGTTTTGCGTCAGCTCGTCGTTCTGGCGGACTGTCCGGCTCAGGGCGTTGACGGCGCTGCTGTAGTTACCTTTATTATAATAGCAGACACCCAGGATGTAGAGGTCGCTGCGGAGCGGGTTTTCCGTCGTGGAAACATATTTGCTCAGCATCTGGATCGCCTTGCTCTGGTCGCCCAGGTGGTAATACGAATCACCGACGATGCGGTACATCTCGCTGTTGTTCTTGCTGTCGGGGTAGAGGGAGAGAAGTTCTTCGCCTTCTTTCACCACCTTGTCATATTTTCCCTGGATGAAATAGATTTGTGCAATGTAGTACTGCGACTGTTCGCGGAACTTCGGACTTTCCTTCAGACGGGAAAACTCGATAAGGGCGTTGTTGTACTTGCCCATTGCGTAGTCGATATAGGCGACATAGTAGGTCGATGCCTCTTTGTATTTATCGCCGATCTGCTCGATGCGGGCAAAGTAGCCGCGCGCTTTTTCCATCTCGCCGGTCTGCAACAGCGAGTAAGCCAGACGGAAGGAATAGGCTTCCTGCTGTTCGGGGCTCAAGACGTCGATGTCGGCTTCGTTGAACCAGAAGATTGCTTTCTCGTATTCTCCGCGTTCAAAATGGATGGACCCGATCAGGAAATCGATCTCGTTGCTGTGACGGGATGCCGGGTATTCTTCGAGGTAGTCTTTCAGAAGCTCGTCTGCATTGGGACGTCCCTGTTCGTAGGCTGCATAGACCAGCATATAGTCGGCCTCCTGAATCAGGTCTGCGTCGGTGGAGTGCTGTTTATAAGCCTCCAGCTTGTCGATGCAACCGGCATAATTTTTTAAACTAAACAACTCTTTCCCTTCTACAAATAGGCGGTCCGGTGCATCAAACTGGTATGACCGTTGCCCGTATGCAACATGACTCCCCACAACTATGCACAGTGGAATAAGTATTCTTTTCATCACTCCTTAGCTTTTATAATACAGATATATATAAATATAACGGTATCCGTTAGTTCTAAGTTGCAAATATAAGAAATATATTACTTTATATAGCGGCCTACCGCTTTTTTGATGGACTGTAAGCCGAAATCGTCCGGATTCAGTTGGCTGGCGGGGAGGATTACTATTTCGGCGGCATCGTCTTCCGCTTTAGCTCCGTCGAACGATTCGGTGAGGCATTCGAAGAACATATCGACCGTGTGGACGTCAAAGCCGCAATAGGGGTAGATATTAGGAATGGAGAAAAGGTAGCGGCAATCGGTCAGATCCAGCCCGGTTTCTTCCTTTACTTCCCGGTGGGCGGCCTCTTCGGCTGATTCGTGCATGTCGACAAAACCACCGGGCAGGTCGAGCGTTCCCTTTGCCGGTTCTTTGGCGCGGCGGACGAGCAATAACTCTCCTTCCGGATTCCGGATGAAGCAGGCAACGGCAGAAGATGGATTAAAATAATAGACGAATCCGCATGTGGTGCATTGTTTGGCTTTTTCGTTGCGTTCCACAAATGTTTTGGCGCCGCATTTCGGACAGTACGCAAATTGGTGTAAAGGATGTGGCATAATATATTGTATTATCATGGAACGCAGATGACGCGGATAAAACAGATGACCACAGATATATTATTGTTTTAAAAATAATAAATCAGTGGTCATCCTTCCACTCTGTGTTATCTGTGTTCCATAAAATATGGACTTGTTATTTTTATTTTACTTCCCAACCCAGTGCGCTTGCGCCCAATACGGCAGCATCACTTTCTTTCAATTGAGAGAATAACAGTTTTGTCTTACCTTCGAACACTTTCAGCATGTTCTTTTCCATTGAACGTTTGATCGGGTTCATGATCAGATCGCCGGATTTAGTCAGACCACCGAAGAGGATGATCGCTTCAGGACTTGAGAAGGCAACGAAATCAGCGAATGCTTCACCCAGGATGTTTCCTGTAAATTCGAAGATTTCCAGAGCCAACTTGTCGTTCTTCATTGCTGCATCATATACGTCTTTGGATGTGATTTCGTCCGGGTCCAGTTCGCGAAGCAAGCTGTCGTCCTTACGGATTTCCAGAAATTCGCGTGCCGTACGGGCAACACCTGTTGCAGAAGCGTATGCCTCTAAACAGCCCTGACGACCGCAACCGCAAGGACGTCCGTTGTTACGGCGCATGATCACGTGACCCAACTCGCCTGCAAATCCGTCATGTCCGTAAACCAGGTTACCGCCGATTACGATACCGCTGCCGACACCTGTACCCAAAGTGATCACGATAAAGTCTTTCATACCACGTGCTGCGCCATAAGTCATTTCACCGATAGCAGCCGCATTTGCATCGTTTGTCAATGCAACGGGTATTCCGTCCAACTTTTCGCTGATCAGCTGAGCCAAAGGAATTTTACCCTTCCAGGGAAGGTTCGGGGCAAATTCGATACAGCCGTTAAAGAAGTTCCCGTTAGGAGCACCAACGCCTACACCTTTTATTTTATCCGGGCCGCCAGCCTGGTCGATCACTAATTTCAGACCTGTTGCCAGATCGCTAACATACTCGTCAACATCGGTATATTTACCAGTCTTGATTGATCCACTGTACAAGATTGAACCTCTTGCATCTACTACGCCAAAAACAGTATTGGTACCACCTATATCGATACCTACTACATAAGGCTTCTCCATGATTTTATATTTTAGATTAATAATGCTTTTTCTGGAAAGCAAATATAAGAGGAATCTGGTAAGGAGCAATGATTTTATTCAAAAAAAACCGAAATAGGCGTGAATATGTTACCTAATATGTTATTTAGCAGGTAAAATCTCAATCCAGTAATCGTCCGGGTCGTTGATGAAATACAAGCCCATCTCCGTGTTCTCGAAGCATATATATCCGAGCTCGCGGTGATATTCGCGCACCTCGTCATAATTGCCTGCCACGCGGAAACAGAGATGGCTTTCGTTATCGCCTAACTCGTAGGCTTCTTTTTTGTCACGCAGCCAGGTCAGTTCCAGCAGGAAGCCGGTTTCGTTGTCTGTCAGGTAAACCAGGATGAACGAACCGTCTGCCGCTTCCTTGCGGTGGTGTTCTTTCAGTCCGAGCGCCTTGTTGTAAAACGCAATACTCTTGTCCAGATCGAGGACATTAATATTAAAATGATCAAATCTACTCTTTATCTCCATAGACTCTTATTGGTGTTATTTTTTTAATTCTTAATTCTTCATTTTTAATTCTCAAACCTCCGTTCCTTCTCCCGGCACGGAAATCAGTGCATACCGGCATCCGCGCGATTCGGCATAAGGGCCGAAAGCCGCTACTTCGGCCGGGCGTTCCCAGAAATGCATCGGGACAAAGATATTAGTTTTGATGCGATCTACGAACTGTTGTGCGCCGCGCATAAAATCCGTTCCGATACGCGGATCGACCGGGAACATGGCGACATCCAGTTTGTCGGTCGCTTTTGCCAGGTCGTCCAGTTCTTTCAGGTAGTTCTTTTCCGCTTCCGCCACTTCTTCGGGAGTCGATTCGTCTTTCCAGTGCCAGTTGTTCAGGTCGCCGGCATGGAAAAGGCGTTTACCCTCGGCATCGATCAGAAAAGAGATGCCGGAGTCTGTCGATCCGAATGCCTCGATTCGCAAGTTCTCGTCTTGATAAGACTCTCCTTTCTTCAGGTAAAGGGCGTCATCCTTCCCCGCCCGGCGTCTTTTCAGGATATCTTTCGAGAAGATATAGACGATGTCTTTTTTATATGTTTTCCATTTCAACACTTCCGGGTTGAAATGGTCGGGATGGAAATGAGAAGCTAATATATATAATGTTCCCGCGCGATTAAGCAACTTCTCGTGTACGAACCCTTCACCCGGTGACTTTCCCGTATCCTTAAAATAATCGATCAGGATGGCAAAGCCGTCCGCCTCGATCGCAAAACCACTGTGATAGATGTATGTCAGTCTCATTTCTGTATTCCTTTTCTTTATTTATAAACAAAACACGGAAAGCAGCATTCTTGTTGTGCAAAAGTTTTATCTATGGTCGATGCTATTTCTGATCTTGTATTACTTCCTGTAAAATGGCAACTTTCTCTTGTTCCGATTTTAATAGGCGCTCGTAAAGCTCAGCTATTTTATCTATTGGATTAAAAGTTGGATAGTAGTTTACTCCAGATGAGTGATCATTGAAAGTACTTGAAATAATATTAATGGCTGTATCGGAGTCCATTTCTGTAATTGCTTCCTCCGGAATATTTAATGCATCACAAATCTTCTTTAATATTTCAGGTTCCAGTTTATCTCTTTTTTCATATCCGGAAAGGGCCGCTTGTGACACACCAATCTTTTCAGCCAATACATCCTGGTTGATGTTTCGCCATTCCCGCCAACGTTTTACGTTTGCACCATGATTGTTCCTTCTTACTGCTGTTGTTTCCATAAGACTTTATTATTTTAATTTCTTTGAAGCAAAAATAAGCAATAATATCCGATTACTGATTATTCCATAGACAAATATCAGGATACAACATTTGCTGATATTATTAATGCCCATTCTGATATTTTATTAATCGAACTGATAGGTGACATTGCTTTTATTTCGATTCTTTGCATATGAAACTCAAATTAAATATACGTTATGGCTCATACACCATTATTATTTGTCTCGGAAGGTGAATGTGCAGAACAACTTTGTTCCGCCTTCAAAGTAATCGGTCTTTCTTTGGATATCATTCCTTCATTATTTGAAAATAAAGAAGTTTGTATTATGGAGTATCTCCGTAAAAGGGAAAAGAGTAGTGCTGTTGAAATTCGTTTTAGGAATGCTACGCTCAGTTGTCTGTTTGATGGAAACATTTTGTGTGATAGTTCGTATTTATTTTTAGATGATCAGAAGGACCTGAAAGATTATATCGAATATTGTAACCGGACCTATGTTTACAATTATATAATGAGTGCCTGGGTCACAGAAAAAAATTGCTTGCAAGTCAAATACAACAATGGCGATTATATTTTTATCGCTTCACCAACATCAGCGTTGGCCAAAGTTAAATAGGTGAAAGAGGCATAGAAAAAAATAAAAAGGGAATAATTTGTCTATATCCGATAAAAACAAGATATTTGGTGCATCATTCGCCTATTGGATGACAACAACCTAAAAACCATATAACTATGGCAACATTTATCAATCCTTTTGTAGATAGGGGCTTCAAGCATCTTTTCGGACAAGAAGACAGTAAAGAACTCCTTATCGACCTGTTGAACGGCCTGTTCGAAGGTGAACGGTTAATCACGGAATTATCTTTTTTGAATGTAGAAATGCCGGCGGAAAGTACGGACGGTCGTGCGGCAGTTTTTGACTTGAAATGTAAGGATAAGGATGGACGTATTTTTATTGTCGAGGTACAAAATGCTCCCCAAACTTATTTTTATGAACGAGGATTATACTATCTTTGTCGTATTATCAGTGGTCAGGACCGACGTGGAAATGATTGGAGGTTTGAACTTTATCCGGTATATGGTATTTTCCTGCTGAATTTTAAATCCGGAAAAACGGATAAAGTACGTACCGACATCGTATTGGCAGATCGTGAAACAGGAAAACAGATGAGTGAAACGATGCGCCAGATCTATTTGGAGATGCCTTTCTTTAATAAAGAAGAGGCTGAATGTAAAACGAGTTTAGATTATTGGCTTTATACATTAAAGTATATGGAGAAGTTGGAAACATTACCATTCAAAGGCCAGAAGCAGCTATTTGAAAAATTGGAAAGGCTGGCGAAAATAGTCAACCTGAACAAGAAGGAACGTATGGAATACGAAGAAAGCCTCAAAATATATCGGGATAATCAGGGTGTATTAGACTATGCAATAGAGAAAGGATATATGGAAGGTAAACTTGAAGGTTTGCGTCTTGCTGCTGCCAAAATGAAGGCCCAAGGTTTGGATGCGGCGACTATCATGAACGTTACTGGCCTGGATGCCGAGATAATAGATTCTCTATAAGAAGAATAGCCCAAAGAGGGGGAGACCTTTTTGGGCTATTTTATTTAACTTACAACTTTATCTCCAGCCGATCCATCATCACCCCTGTCTTCCGGCGTGCATCGGCCACATCCAGTCCGCGGGCCAGCAGCACAGCCATACGGCGGTGTCCGTGGACTTCCGGTTTGCCGAAGAAACGCATTTGTGTGTCCGGTTGTTCCAGGACTTTATCCAGGTTGCCTAATGAAAGCTGTTTACTGTCACCTTCGACTACTACGGCGCGTGAAGCACCGGCTCCGTGGAATGCGATATTCGGTATCGGCAAGCCCAATACCGCGCGGGCATGCAGGGCGAATTGCGAAAGATCTTGCGTGATCATCGTGACCATGCCCGTGTCGTGCGGACGGGGAGATACTTCGCTGAAGATCACCTCTTCGCCCTTAACAAACAACTCGACACCGAAGATACCACGTCCGCCGAGCGCTTCCGTTATCTTGCCCGCAATCTCGCGCGCTTTTTCTTTTGCCACAGGGCTCATCGCCTGGGGCTGCCAGGATTCGCGATAGTCGCCGTCGACCTGCACATGTCCGACCGGTTCCAGGAACGAGGTGCCGCCGATATGGCGAACCGTCAACTGGGTGATTTCGTAATCGAAATCCACGAACCCTTCCACGATGACCTTGCCGGCGCCGGCGCGTCCGCCCTCCTGCGCATAATGCCAGGCACGGTCGATATCTTCTTCTTTGCGGATCACGCTCTGTCCGTGGCCACTTGAACTCATGATCGGTTTAACGACACAAGGCATTCCGATTGTTTTTACAGCTTCTATGAACTCCTCTTCCGTTTCGGCAAAGCGGTAAGGCGAAGTCGGCAGGCCCAATTCTTCCGCTGCCAGGCGTCGGATGCCTTCGCGGTTCATCGTTAGCCAGGTGGCGCGGGCGGTCGGGATGACGTGGAATCCTTCTTTTTCCAGTTCCATCAACGTCTGTGTCGCGATCGCCTCCACTTCCGGAACGATATAATCGGGCTTTTCTTTTTCTACGATTTCGCGCAATGCTTCTCCGTCCAGCATCGATACGACGTATGAACGGTGTGCAACCTGCATCGCCGGAGCGTCCGGATATTTGTCCAGCGCAATCACTTCCACTCCGTAACGCTGCAACTCGATTACAAACTCTTTTCCTAATTCGCCGGAACCGCAAAGCAAAACTTTGGTTGCGGTGGCTGATTTTGGTGTCCCTATTGTTACCATATTATATTAATGTTATATATTTTCTTTCGTTTGGGGATGCAAAGGTACGTTAATCTTGGCAATAGAATGAAATGAACCGGTAAAAAGTATTGCCGGATGGCGGGATAAAAATGGATGGCCAAAGTTGGCTGTTAGGGTGAAATGGTGTATTTTCGTCATCTGCAAACAAGTAAATACGGAATTATGGAACGTATAAATATAGACTCTTCAAAACATTCCCTCTATAGCCCATTCAAGAACCTTTATTCGATCAGCTTCCCCATTTTCGAGCAGAGAACGGAAATGCAACAGGAAAAGGCTTTCGCTTCTACCCGTTATCATTTGGCCGGATACGAAGAAAACGATGTCTTTATCGGGTTTATCTCTTATTGGGAGTTTGACGGATCTGTTTATATCGAGCATTTTGCCGTTAACCGGGAATTGAGAGGCGCGGGATACGGAAGCGCCATCTTGCGTGATTTCATCCGGTCGACGGAAAAAATCGTCTTGTTGGAAATAGATCCGGTCGTCGATGAGGTTTCGGAAGCGCGCTTGAGGTTCTATAAAAGATGCGGTTTCCATGAAAATCCCTATCCGCACACTCATCCTCCTTATCGCGACGGCTATCATGCACATCCTTTAGTCATCCTTACCACCCAACGGACGATAACGGAAAAGGAGTACCAGACCTTCTATAAGGAGTTGACTGATATTGTGATGGGTAAGAAACAGCTGGAAAATAAATAGAAAAGATAGAGCATATGAATGTCGAAGAATTTAGAGAATATTGCCTCTCATTGAAAGGCGTATATGAAAAGATGCCCTTCCCGAATGTGGCGGATAAGTATAGCCGGGATGTCCTGTGTTTTTATGTGGGAAGCAAATGGTTCTGTTTTGTAAATATCGAAGTGTTTGACTTTTGCTGTATCAAATGCAATCCTGACGAGTCGGGAGAGTTACAAGCCCGGTATTCCGGCATAACTCCCGGTTGGCATATGAATAAGAAATATTGGATTAGCGTTTATTTCAAT
>ERZ791875.1931-NODE-1931-length-12096-cov-2.489494_pt1 | contig 12096 bp, 10 predicted proteins | sample MGYA00510278_ERZ791875 | MGnify/ENA primary metagenome ERZ791875 (study PRJEB30046, sample SAMN00792078) | human gut metagenome | study: EMG produced TPA metagenomics assembly of the A metagenome-wide association study of gut microbiota in type 2...
GGAGGGTTTCTATCTGGCGCAGTTCGTCGGTGGTGAGCTTGCGCTTCAAGCTGGCTCCCCGTATGTAAGCGTCGGGGGTGACACCGCCGGATTGTGCGATCAGTTCGCTGAGACGGGTGTTCTTTTTCTTCAGGGCGTAGTTGCCGGCAAAGGTGATCTCGCCCCCGACTTTTACCACTTGTTGTTCCTGGTATCCGGGAGAGAAGCGGACGAATACTTCATCGAACGGTTCGAGCGTGAAAAGCGTGTCGCCGGCGATGACGGCTAACCCGTCGCCGAGGGTGAAGTTGTACGTTTCGGCCATCCGGTTGCTGCTCTGTGTGGCCGACGGATTTTTGATCCGGCGGGCGACTTCCACGTTGACGGTCGCGGCTGCTTCACGTAATCCGCCAGCCAGGATGATGGCATCCTCTACGGTCAGGTTCTTGCGGTAAGGCAATACGGTGTCGGGCTGGTTGACGGCCCCGCTCACTTTGATGGTGTAGGGCTCGCGGAGGTCGAACAGGGAGGGAATGTACAGTTGGTCTTCCTTTTGCAGTTCGACATCGGGAGCCTGGTCGTTCAGTATGTCCACGATATTGATGGCGATAACCGAATTAGTGAAATCTGGGTTCAGGCGCGTGATCTGAGCCCGTCCGGCAAACTCATCCCCCTTAAGCCCCGAAGCCTGCCGGATCAGCTGTTTGACGGTGTGGACATCCGGACTCAGCTCATACTCGCCGGGTCGCCAGACAGCTCCCGATATGATAATCCGGTTGTCGTAGTAGGGGATGACGGAGTCGACCATCAGCGAGTCGCCGTCCTGCAGGACAAACGTCGGGAACTGTTCTTCGTTGACGGTTGCGATCTTGTAACGGTCGCCGGCTTTTCGTTTTACCCGGATGTTCTGCGTGTAGGCGTCTCCTGTGAAACCGCCTGCCATGCCGAGCAAATCGGCCAGTGTCTCACCCCCGCGAAGCTCGTACGTCCGTTCACGTTTCACCTTGCCGCCTGCATTGACAAGTTGCTCGTAAGGACCGATGATGATCATGTCGTTGTCTTCGAGGCGGATGTTGGTGTCGTACTTGCCGTTAAGCAGGTAGTCGTACACGTCGAGGTTGGCGATCTCCTTGCTGTTCCTGTACACCTTTATATTGCGCAGTGAGCCGATATCGTTCACCCCGCCTGCCGCATAGAGGGCGTTGAAGAGGGTGGCGAGTGACGATAGGGTGTATGTGCCCGGTGCGACGGCCTCGCCTACAATGTTGACCTTTATGCTGCGTATCTGTCCTAATCCGACGGAAACGAACGTGTTAGGTTCGCTGCCGTCGAGTGTCGCCATGATCTTTCTTAGTTCCTGCCGGATGCGTTGCTCCGCCGCTTCGATGGTCAGCCCGCTCAAAGGTACGGGACCGACGTTGGGGATGAGGATCGTTCCGTCGGGCGAAAGGGTGAGCTTCAGGTTTAGTTCCGAATCTCCCCAAACATTGATCAGCACTTCATCGCCAGCCGAAAGGACATAGTTCTTGGGTGTCGGAATGTTGAGTTCCGGCTCGAAGGTCAGGTTTTTGTCGGAGAATATCTCCCGTCCGAAAACGATCTCCTCGAGCGGTTGCTTTGGTTGGTTGTCGTCGCGTTGGTCTTCCAGTGGGGGAAGTACCTGGTGCGACAAGGCCGCCCGGTCGCTCATCGTGTTTTCCGTTGCCGGCTTTATCATTTGGTTGATGCCGGACTGTTCTTTTCCATGTTTGGCAACTTCTTTCTGTATCTGCTCCTCGGTCATGCCGGCGGCGCGGGCTTTTTCGAGCAGCTCCTGCGGAATTTGCGCACTTATCGTGACCGATACCAGCAGAAGCAGGATACCTATAACATATTTGGCGTTTTTTCTCATATTACTTTTTCTATTGTTTGAACGATTCGTTGGCTTGCAGTCCCGTCACCATAGGGATTGATTGCCTGGCTCATACGGTTATAGTAGGCGTTGTCATCCAACAAACGGGATACTTCGTCCACGATCCGGTCGCAGTCTGTTCCCACCAGTTTGACCGTTCCTGCCTCCAGTGCTTCCGGCCGCTCCGTCGTGTCGCGCATGACGAGCACCGGTTTCCCCAGGCCCGGAGCTTCTTCCTGTATGCCTCCGCTGTCGGTCAGGACAAGTGCCGACCGTTCCATCAGATAGACGAAGGGCAGATATTCCAAAGGCTCGATAAAGAACAGGTTCGGCTGATGGACCTTCCCGAAGACTTCGTGAATCGGTTCGCGCACATTGGGATTCAGATGCATGGGATAAACAAAGTCCACATCCGGATATCGTTCCGACAGTGTCTTGATCGCCCGGCATATCCGGATGAATCCTTTGCCGAAGTTCTCCCGGCGATGGCCTGTTATTAAAACCGATTTACGCCGGCTTTGTTTGATTGTTCCGATTGTTTTATAGCCAGCCTCTTTCAGTTCGTTTATCAGCCGTTTTTGCAATGACGGGTCTTCCCGGATAGTTGCAACGACGTGATAGAGGGCGTCGATCACGGTGTTGCCGGTAATCCGAATCTGCTTTTCATCAACCCCTTCCAGCAGTAAATTGTTTCGGCTCAACGCAGTAGGAGAGAAGTGCCAGGTGGCGATCCTTCCCGTGATCTGTCTGTTTATTTCTTCCGGCCAGGGGCTGTAGATGTTATGCGTGCGCAGCCCGGCCTCCACATGTCCAACCGGTATTTGCCGGTAGAAGGCGGCAAGCGCTGATGCTGTGGAGGTTGTCGTGTCGCCATGTACCAGAACGAGGTCGGGTTGTACCTCCTGCAGGATATTACGCATACCTGTCAGGATACGGGCGGTCACATCGTAGAGATCCTGCCCTTGCTTCATGATGTTCAGGTCATAGTCCGGCTCGATATTGAAAAGCCTCAATACCTGGTCCAACATCTCCCTGTGTTGCCCGGTCACACATACGATAGTCTCGAACTTTTCCGGATATTTCCGGAACTCCTTCACTAACGGAGCCATTTTGATTGCTTCGGGGCGTGTTCCGAAGACGAGTATTATTTTGTGCATATTACTATAGATTATATCTTTCCTGCTTTAACAAGGATCAGGAATTTGATTAAATGAATTTGCCGTTTAATACGGGATGGTTGTTTCAACAAACGGTATGCAAATTCAAGGTTATGTTTCACCCACCAGTCGGGAGCCCGTTTCACGTTCCCGGTATAGACATCGAAACTTCCCCCTAACCCTTGATAAATGGCGGGATATGCTTTGAACATCTCATCCATTAGCAACTCCTGTTTGGGCGATCCCATTGCAATGAAGACTACATCTGGTTTTTTCGCTTTGATGTCAGCGATGAGTGCCTCCTTCTCTTCCTCCGTTCGTATATATCCATTCCGGTAGTTCGCAATCCGGATACCGGGAAAATCCTGTTGCAACCGGGAAACAGTCTTTTCAATAACCTCTTGTTTGCTCCCGACAAGATAGAACGTTTTGTCTTGTTTATATAAAGCGGCTGTGAGTTTTAGCCATAATTCGCATCCCGGAATTTTTATTGCGTTCCGTACACCATGCCGGCGCATTGCCATAACCGCACCTATACCGTCGCAATACCCGATATTCCTGTTAATAATATCCCGTACTTGCTGAGTCGCATGCAGTATCTTCTCTGCATTGATCGCCACCAATATCCCCTTATGTTCCCTCACATATTCCAGAAGGTTGGCTTCAGAGGGGAAGGGGTGGACTTTTATTCCGTTTATCAAGATCGTTTTATTTCTCATCTCGTAATTGTGCTAATAAATAATAAGATAAAGCATTAAACATGAATGCATTGCTCCAACGCATATAAGAAATGTAGGAGCTGAAGGTCTGTTTAAGCTGATAGTAAAAATATCCTTTGGAGTCTTGCATATTCGTAATAGTCCAGTTTACAACTCTGTTGGCTAATTCTTTGTATTCCGGATACTTCCTCAGTTTGAATAAAGTGACGAGCAATTGCCCTGGACAGTGGATGTCAATGGGGTATGTTTTATCATTATAATACTTGGGAGTCCCGTCTCTTTTAAAAAAATTATGCATGTAATATTTAAAGCCGGTTTCTATATGGGTAGAAAAAGTCATATCTCCCGTTAAAGTCTGGTATTCCTGTATGCAATCAAGATTATAGCCGGTATGGAAACTGTCTTTCCAAGCTTGTACAGGCAGTATTCCATATGACCATGAACCATCTCTATTTTGTGCATCGCAGCAAGCCTGAACAGATTCTCCTGCTAATTCTTTGTATAAATCCTTGCCAGTATATTGATAGCAGTAACTAAGGATTTTACTTCCTAAAAGTGAGGCGTTATACACTGTGTCGTTACCGGGTATCGGGCTGTATGAAAAAAGAAATCCTCTTTTCTGAGGGGTTCTGTGTAAATCCTGTATAACAAAGTCGGCAGCCGATAATGCTGTTGTAAGATAGCGCTCTTTTTGTGTGATTCTGTAAGCACTTATAAGTGCAGTTGTGCAAAAGCTTGTTGCCACAACTGTCGGAGTATTCTTTGGAAAAAGAAACAAACGACGTGCCTGCCAATCAAAATTATATCCCCAGCATGAACCACTATATCCTTCAGTACGGAGTGTTATTAGGAGTTCTGCCAGTTGGTCAATATAGGATAGGACAACCTCTTTTTCCCCGAATAAATCTTCCTTACCAGTCTTTTCTATCATAGAATATAGGTTACAATATCCTTGTAGGAAAAGTCCGATTCCTTTTGAATTATATTCTTTCGGGACGAGAAACAAGCTGCGCATGTTAAAAGGCATGCGTTTGAATCCTTGTATCATAATCAATCGGCATATGGCTGACCTATTCAGAAAAGGTATGCTTTGGAAAACCTTGGAGTTTAACCCGTCGTATGGGTCCCAGCCTTTGAATTGTTCGGCTTCACAGTAAAGACGGAGCTTATTGAATGCCTTTAGTTGTTCTATATCCATACTGTTTATGTATTAGTTAGCAACTGTTTGTAGAAGTAGACAACAGAACTTTTACTATAATTCTCACGAACAAATTCTGCCGGAGTGTATATGTCTTTATTCTTGGATATTATTTCTATTTTATTCAATATCTCATCAATATTAGGAGAGAAAGATATTAATTCACCACTTATACCTGGTCGAACCAATTCCGGCATGGAAGTTGTATTTCTGGCGATGACCGGAATATTACATGCCATTGCTTCGAGTACAACGAGTCCTAAAGATTCTCTTTTAGAGAACATCAGGCAAATATCGAGTTCCTGGTAAAATTTGTACATTAGGTATTGGGGATAGGGTACATGCCTGATTAGTTGTATCGGATATTTATAGAATGCTTTTTTCCAATGGTTATCTTCATCTCCATAATCAATATAATGGATATAAATATCTTTTTTTAGTTTTTTTTGTAGCTCTGGTACCTTCTGTATTAGTTGATAAAGGTATTCAACTCCTTTGTTTTTGGTTAGGGCAGATGGAAAACCGAGATGCAGAGAATGCTTTTCCCATTTCGATTCTCCCGGGCAAAATAAACTTGTATCAATACCGCCACTTGGTGAAATCTGTATTCTTTCCGGATTGATATCTAATTGCCTCGTGATAACAGAACGGTAATAAAAAGAGGGTGATATATGGATGTCGTTTTTCTTCAACGTTTTTTTCATTAAAAAGCGTATGGCTTTGAAGAAAAGGGTGTTATGTACTAATTCTTCTCCATGCCAGTGAAAGATGATTTTGTTTTTCTGAAACGGGATACGGATGAACAAAGGAAGCATGAGCGTATAATGGTTGATATACAGCACATCATACTGTCTTAAATGAGCAGACAACAGTTTAAGGTAGAAAGATGCGTAATCTTTGATTTTTTCCTTCAATTTAGTTCCGGAAGAGTATAACACCAGCATATCTACTTGAAATCCTGCTTCTTCCAATCTCCCTTTGATTGATTGTACATATGTCCCGCTATTTGGTCTTTGTGGAGACGGATATGCGTTGTTAATGAGTAAAATATTCTTTGTCATGTTAATCATCGACTGTTAATATCTGATACCTTTTTTTAGTATATAACGATAGGTCAACATTAGTAACTCATTAATTTTGTTTTTTGCAAATATCCATTCTCCGTTATATGGAATAGGATAGCCACCTGATGATTGTTTGAATAAATAAACTTGGTTACTATTAGTAAGCCCTGGACCAATTCTTCCAAAATCGAAAAAATTGATGTTTTCATTAGAAAGATAGTTCAATATGTTTTCTATAATAAAATAGCTGGCTCCGTTTTCCCTGGACTCATTACTATTAGCAGCAAATACATCCCATGCATGCTTGCCGTTGATATAAATAATCCTACCGGCAATGATAGAGCCAGTGGCGCTATAAACGAAAAATAGTTTGTAATCCGGGTCTTGAAGCAAATTGTATATATTTTGTTTGTTAAGGATATATGATAACTGTTTTTTGGTAGCCATTTCCTCAAAAATTCTCACAAAAGTTTCACAATCTTTTAGTGTGGGTTGCGATATTATTTGGAAGGAACATTTGGCAGCTATTGCTTTTTTTATGTTTCTTTTCCAGCTTCTGTGTCCGGCTGGTCTGTCAAGCGTATTAATCAAGATAGTCAATGGACATGTAGTCTGATGAAGTGGACGGATAAAACCTGCTTCTCTTATTCCTATTTCATATTCAATATCATAAGGGGAAAGACTGGATATAAGAACTAAAGAATAACCGATTTGAGCTATTCCTTTATAGAAGTTTTGAATCGTCTCTTGCTTTGGCTGCTTTACCGCTTCTCCCTGTATGCGAAGGACGGAACCAATAAATGGTTTATTGTAGAGTTCTCCTCGGCAACAGATACTGGGATTAGAATAATTGTCGACAAAGTAAAGACTATCGCTTTTATTGCCAATATAATTGTCCCAACCTTTTCCTTGGGTGAAAGGGGTTATTTCCATTTGTTTCTCTATTTCGAAGAATGACTTTCTATCGATTATTTCCATATCATTGTTTTATTATCGAATATTTTAAGAATGGTGAGTTTCTTTGTCGTTTTAAAGCCAGCCTTTGTTTCGGCTTTTAGCGCAGGGCGATTGCCGGTCAGTATAACTACAACTCCCTTATTTTTGCCATATCTGTAAAGTTGACCTAATCTGTGTCGTAATACGGCACTATGCATCCCTTGATTTCTAAACTCAGGTGCGCAATAGTCATCAAACAGAGCACCTTCGTTTTCTTTTAAATTTAATTCGAAGCCATAAGGAAGTGGGAGTGTCTTCAAACTTATCCATGCAGAATAAGCCAGTTTCTTGTTTTTAATGATTCCGTAAGGTATATATGTCTTGTCGAGCAGTTGTTTTTTTATGTTGATGAGTTTTGTCTTAGTAAAGTAGGATATGTCACCTTTCTGAAAATCATCGAATGTAAGTACTTGTATCGTATAATTTGTATTACATGCCGCTTCTGCATCATTGAGTGTTAGCTCTTTCTCCAAATAATAAAACCTTTCCCAAACGACACCGACTTGGCGGAATATGAAATGAAACATGCGTATGATACATCCTATATATCCGTACTGCATTCTATTTGATCGTATTTTGTGAAGTGATTTCATTTGAAGAAAGATAATTTTCTTTTTATTTTAAGCATTGGACTATAAATGTATTTTAGTCCGTCGACAACACATATACCGTCTTTATAATCTAATGTATGTAAGCCATATTTATATTTGGAATCGGGCATGATACAACTCGTTTTTTCTTCTTCAAATCTGTTTTTTTCAATAGATTCTACTTTGCAGATGTTAAGAGAAGCACCATAACCGGTTTTAGAGTTTTGAGTACATCTGTAGAAGTTGCTGTCCAAGTTATAAAAACCGCCTCCAGGGCGAGCTGATGTGATATCTTGCTTCATTGGATTTCCCAAAAAGGGTTTATAAGGACCGGTTAGCTTCTCGGAATAATAAAGGAGTAAGTCTTTATCTTTATCAAAATCCAGAGAAGTACATAGTAGATAATAGAGATCACAGATTTTGATGATAACCGGATCTACGATCGGCGCTTGTATCATTATTTGAGGATTTTCCAATATTTGACTGTTATAGTTATATTCATAAATAGAGAGCGAGCCGCTTTGACTGTTCTCCGGAATGACATATGTTTGATTGCCCTCTTTGTAAATATAAGGAAAGGATAGATGAGTCTCTTGTTCCAATACGGTCTTTCGATTGATTAGTTTGTAGTTCTTACGCGAAACGGTTAATAATGAAATGTTTCCTTTCCATTTATCATAAAAAAACTCTTCAACCAGAACTTCTATTATGTCATCTGTTACTTTCAATATAAAAGGATCAGCAAAGAAGCGATCCCGATATGGGTGCTGAAGCCATTGAATGGGTAAACGATAAGAGCTGGAGTTTAAGATCATATTTAATGAAGACTCTATAAAACCAATATTCCAATGGAATATCCCAAGTTTTTGTTCTAATGTTTTGATTGAAAATATATTCATGTTCATTTAAGTTTGTTCCCACCAGAAATGGTAAGTTGCTTTCATTCTTTCCTGATCTCCCAAATAGATTGTAGTTCCGAAATTAATAAGTTGAATGGCAATAATTAGGAGGAAAGCCGCTGTATGTAAAATGCTCTTACCTCCGTATTTCCACAGATATACCAGTAGATAGGAAAACACAATAATATTCATATTGACAAAAAACAAGAATGGTCTTTGTAAAGCATGGTTACCTACAAGCAACAAATTTATACAGCTACCTATAAAATACAAGTTATAATATATCTTTATATTTGAAGAAGAAAATGTGTCTTTAACTTTATTGCTGTATAATATAAGTATGATATTTAGTAGGAAAATAAGCCATGTTCGTGGCCCATAGACATAATCTTCGTCAAGAGTCAAAACACTCTCTACGTTATTGTATCTGTCCCCTAATCCGATTAAATTTAAAATTACATCAATATTTTTTAAGTATTGGCTCCATATTGATACTCCACTCAGCAGTAATGAAATAAATAGCAATGAGAGTTGCAAAGGTATATTTCTAAAAAAATCCTTTCCCGATTTGAAGATAAAATATAAAGGTAACAGCAGGAGCGCTGTTCTATGAAGGGTATATCCTGCTGCTATGCATAACATATAAGGGAAAAACTTTTTTTGTTTGATAAATGGAACTGCATATACAAACAGGCACCAGACTAATGACTGCCTGATAACGCTCATCCATCCTAAAAAAGCTCCTGACATAATCATGAATGCCAGAAATGGAAAAAGATATCCTTCTTTTCGGAAGGTATAATAGATTAGAAATATTTGAAGAAAAGCAATCAAGCTGAAATAAAAAGAATAGTGTATACCGGATTCTGCCATGAGTTGGGTGATCAGTTTGAACCCGACTTCCAGATCATCTCTGACAACAGAATGGTGTGAATATCCGTCGTAGATTTCTAAATAACTCTCATAATCGTTGCCCACATCATATCTGACTCCGAAAAGCAAAGCAAAGCAAATAATGGGTAGTAAAAAATCAACATTAAACCAAGCTGTTCTGATATTTCTGTCTCCACAGTTCCTTTTCATGTAAATATAGCCGGAAAGGATCATAATCAACATTAATGATGAATATACATATGTCGTTTGGAACATATTATATTTGTTCTGATAATGTATGGTAGATACTTCTTAAACCAGAATAGCAGTTTGCATACAATTTACTTTTTTGCAACAGTAAATAATGTATTGCAAAGTATAGATTTACGTGATTCCGTGCAGAAGTAAATGTGTAAAGTTTTTTATCCAGCAATGTAAATTGCTGGATATCGTTGAATTTATATCCTATTTCCAGCAAATAACGGATTCTATAAAGATGGTAGGATAGTACATACCCTGAATAAACACCAATTTTTATAAGGTATTGATAGCACCAATCGTTAGAGAACATAATATTTTTCAAAAGATGTTCGGATATTTTGGGGTGTGAATTGGATTCATTATTCAGGCAGTAATTGTAACAGGAAGAAGAAACTGAGCTGAATCTTTTCGCATGAGATACCAATTGAACCAGCAATATTCTGTCTTCAGCATTTGTCATACCTGGATAGGCCGCAGGCGAATAGTCTCTAAACAAATTTGCCGAATAAATATTCCCCCATAAAGTATAGGGTAGTTTTCGCTTCAGAAATAACGTTTGTATTTCTTCAGATGAACTGTTGATTTGTATTTGACGGGTTCTTATCCTTTCAGATTGACCGTTATTGATAATCGTATATCCTCCGAATACAATATCGGAATGATCTGCAGTTATTTTATCATAAAGGATTTGAAAGGCGTTTTTAGGAAAATAATCGTCAGCGTCGCTAAAAGTGATGTATTTACCTTGTGCTTTTTGATAACCGCTTTCTCGGGCGGACATTGTCCCCCCATTTTTTTCTTTATTGATGATGACAATACGGTTGTCTCTCCGTGCATATGCCATCGCTATTTTCAGAGAATTATCCGAACTGGCATCGTTGACTATCATTACCTCAAAGTTGTCAAATGTCTGTTGTCTGATAGAGTCTAAACAGCGAGGGAGCCATTTCGCCGCATTATATACAGGAATGATGATACTGATATCTGGTCTAATAATGATACTCATGTGCTTGATTTACAGCTTTAGTAATACGTTTAAAGTTCCATTTCCTTATTTTGGATAATAAATTCTCAGGCAATGATTGCTTGATTATCCCTTTTATTTGGTGGCTGATTATGAATTTATAATATTCCAGCTTCCATTGGGGGGTATGCGAACGTCCGGATATAATACCGAATTCCCGTTCACGTGCAATTCTGTTTACAGATGACAAACCGTTTCGAGCATCGAAAACAGAGATTGTATGTGGAATATATTGGAATGTTTTTCTTTCTTTCAAGCAAGAGTAGAAGAAATCATAATCAGCACATATTTTATATTTTGTATTATAGTTCCGTTTTTTTAATAGGTCGGCTTTGACAAATGACGATTGGTGGCAAAAGATCATTCCATATTTTAACTTTTCAAGTTCTGCCGGTTGTCTGACATATCTTCCGAATGCGTAAATAAATTCGGTGTCACCATATATGATATCGATGCCAGAGTCGGGCTCAGGTATGAATAATAAGTTTAGAGATGTATCACAGAAAAATGTGTCTCCGGCATTCATGAAATTAATCCAGTCTCCAGTAGCCATACGAATACCTTTATTCATTGCATCATAAATACCTTTATCCGGTTCACTTACCCAATAAGATATTTTGTTTTGATACTTTTTAATGATATCGACAGTTCCATCGTTGCTTCCACCATCTATGACAATATATTCGATATTGGGATAAGTCTGGTTGATAACCGAAAGTATTGTTGGTTCAATGGAAGTAACAGCATTGTATGAGACTGTGATAATAGTGATTTTTGAACTGTTTTCTTTCATGTTAAATGATTGCCCCTGTTTTATATTTGAAGTAATACTTGTTGTATATTCCTAAATGCCATAATAGATTACGTATCTTCTCCCTCTTCCTGAATGCTTGTGGCTCCACCCCACGGTTACTGACTATTATTCTTGGATAAGGAGAATTTGGATATTTTTTTTCATTGTATGTCCATTGTTTTTTGTCGGCATATTTTATATTCCAAGCATATTGCCATGGTCTGTCGCCAAACTGGGAGGGATCCCTGAAGGGAATAATTCCGTTTTTCCTGCAAGTTAGTGAGAATACGGATTGGTCTTCACGATGCTCGATGAAATCCACCGGATTCTTTTCTTGAGTGAATTGGTTTGGAGAGGCACAACGCTCATCTTGCATATAGTTTAGCCATTCCTCGATAATTTTTCTTGAAAAGTCATTCTTTTTAAGCAATATATAGCTGGCACAAATTTGATTGGAGGAAAGATCATCATACCCCATGATGGAAAAAACTTCTTTTTTAGTCCATTGCCTTTCTAATAAAGGCAGTTCGAAAGGCATGACAGATATATCCTCTTTTTCCAGAACATCAATCAGACGACTTATTTTATTATCATAAAAAGCTCCGGAATCGCAGTAGAACAGATAGTCTCCTTCTTTTATTTGCACCAGTGT
>ERZ791875.1938-NODE-1938-length-12063-cov-5.626915_pt1 | contig 12063 bp, 9 predicted proteins | sample MGYA00510278_ERZ791875 | MGnify/ENA primary metagenome ERZ791875 (study PRJEB30046, sample SAMN00792078) | human gut metagenome | study: EMG produced TPA metagenomics assembly of the A metagenome-wide association study of gut microbiota in type 2...
CATTGCCGGAGGGAGAAATGGAGCCGCCAGCCCCGGCAGTTGCCTTGATGGTGTAATAGCTGTAAGAATGGCCGCTGCCATTATAACGCCAGTGTGCCGTATAGGTTCGGTTGCCAGTGCTGCCCGTTGGGATGGTGACGGTCATATTGTTCTCGCCGTCAAGCCCCGTGCCGCTCCAGCCGGTGAAGGTATAGCCGGATTTGGTAGGATTCTTGAGGGTGAAAGTCCTCGTCTCGATGGTGTAGGTGTCGGGATTGCCCTCCGCAGTGCCGCCGGCCAGATCATAGGTGATCGTGTACTCGGTGGGTGCAGGCGCGTCCTTTTCGAAGATGGCCTTGACCTCCACGTTGTCGTTCGGCATGAGGAACTTGTTGTTCTTGATGGTCACGCCGCCGCTGATGACTTGCCACTCCTTGAAGTGGTAGCCCTCTTTGGGCATGGCGGTCAGGGTGATCTCCGTGCCGGTCGCAGCGGTGGAAGGAGTTGCGGTGCCGGTGCCGTTTCCGTCATTGCTGACGGTGACGGTGTAGGTGGTGGGGGTAATAACGCTGTTTTCCCACAGCGCCTTGATCTCTGTGTCCCCGCTCACGGTATAGGTATCGCCTACCTTGTACTCCGTGCCGCTAATCTCCCAAGCCTTGAACTCCTGATCGGTGGGAGCGGTGAAGCCGCAGACGGGCAGGATGTAATTTGTCTCTGCCTTGACGATCACGGGACCCATGCTGCCGCTGCCGCCGTTGCCGCTGAAGGTGATTGTGCAATCCGCAAGCGGCGTACCCTCACCCACAGTGACTTCCGCATCGGTGCTGGCAAAGTGGTTGTTATCCTCCGCATAGCGGACGAAGTAATTGCCAGCGGACAAGTTATCAATCTCCGTGCCGCTGCACGCCGTATAGCTTCTTTCGCCTGCCATACGGTATTCCATCTTATCAGTCACGCCGCTGATTTTGCCGTCGCTGCCGCCCACGGTGATGGGCGCGACACCGATCAAGCCGTCAGGAGCTTCCCGCGTGGCTTTGCCGATGCTCCACGCTGCGGTCACGGCATCGGTGCTGCCGTCCACCCATTTGCCGGTCTTGGATGTGACGCTAACGGTGTAATCGCCCGCGTCCGTGCCGGTGTTGCCGGAGATGTCCATAGTAGCGAGATCATAGCCGTTCACGGTCGCGGTATGCACAGAGCCGTTATAGGTATATGTTCCCGTTACGCTGATGTTGGGCTTTGCGGGATCGGTGGGCACGGGAGGTGCGTCCTCCTCGAAGATAGCCTTGACCTCCACGTTGTCGTTCGGCATGAGGAACTTGTCGTCCTTGATGGTCACGCCGCCGCTGATGACTTGCCACTCCTTGAAGCGGTAGCCCTCGTTGGGCGTGGCGGTCAGGGTGATTTCCGTGCCGGCCACGGCTTTTGCATGAGATGCGGAAGCCGTTCCGTTCCCGTCCGTTCTCACGGTGATGGTAAATTCGGTGGGCGCGGGAGGTGCATCTTTCTCGAAGATGGCTTTAACCTCCACGTTGGCACTCGGCATAGTGAACTTATCGTCCTTGATGGTCACGCCGCCGCTCATGACCTCCCACTCCTTGAAGTGGTAGCCCTCGTTGGGCGTAGCGGTCAGGGTGATCTCCGTGCCGGCCGCGGCTTTTGCATAAGATGCGGAAGCCGTTCCGTTTCCATCCGTTCTCACGGTGACGGTGTGCTCGGCTGCGGGGGCCTCTGTGCTGATGGTGAAGTAGTGCTCCGCCTTGCCGCAGTAGTTTCCCGTGCCGTACAGCGTCACCTTGGGAGCCTTTTTGCTGTCAAAGCCCTCGTCGCCCGGTGTGAGGGTGTAGGGATGGACGTTGTTGGAATAGATGGCGGTGTAGTCCGTGTTCTCCGTAAGCTGCTTCGTTTTGTTCTCGCCCGTCTGATGGGAAAGCCCCGTCAGCTTCTTTTCGCTGCCGTCATGGGCGCAGTCCGTCAGCCCCTCGAGCGTCAAAAGCCCATGCTCATAGCAGTATCCAAGATCATACTTGTCGCAGAGCGCGCATTTGCCGTACTCGTCAGGGCTATGGTCAATGGTCTTTCCGTTGACGGTGCTGCCGCAGATGGTGATGTTTTCCGCCGGAATACCGGGCAGCTCCTTTGTGTGCAGCTTGTCATAGACATAGTTTGTGCCGTCCTTTTCCTCAAGCCGGAAGGATTCCACCGTGCTGTTCAGAATTTGAATCTTTCCAATCTCTGAAGCTCTGCCAGACGAGTTTTTCCCGATGCCGGGAATATAGTCGGTACCAGACCTCAAATTGCCGCCCTTTGCGGTCACGGTGCTGTTTTCAATAAGAATATTTATCTGGCCTCCACTTGAGCCATACGCCGCGCCGATGGCGGGGCCGAACAATTCATTGCGAACGGACACCTGGCTGTTCGCAATGCGGATACGGCTCTCACCATAGGATTGGGATTGTGTACCGTTGCCGATAACCGCGTTGACTGAAGACCTACTATCGATTTGGCTGTCCTGAATGTCGATGCTGCCAAAGGAAGCCTTTTCGCCGCCGCCAATCGTGCAGCGATTATAGGTGTACTCATCGTTCAGGCGGATGCTGCTGCCGCGGATCACGATCTCTTCAACGGAAGAATATTCTCCACGTGCGCCGATGATATCGCCCGTCAACACGATGCTGTCCGTGATCTCCAGCTTTTTCAGCGTCTTTGCATCATTCGGTGATTGCACGGTTTCGTCCATGAAAATACCGTAGGTGTGCAGATCGGAATCCCGGATGGCGATGCTCCCATTGCCGCCGACGCGAATGCCTCTCAAATGCGGCAGCCTGATCTCGCCGTTTTCAATAACGATCTCGCTATTGCTGCCCACGCGGATCCCGTCGGTATGAGTGGTGGGTATGTCCGTGGATTCAACGCGGCAGTTTCGGATGGTGAGCTTCCCACCCGGCGAGTCTGCGTCCCAGCCGATCAGGACCTTTTCGCTGCTGAGAAGCGGAAGCTCTGCGTCCGAAATGGTGATGCTTCCGACGCTTCCGCCGGCAGCTCCGCCGATGCAGGCGCCGTCCTTACTGGAAATGGATTTGATCGCATTGCCGTTGATGGTGATGCTTTTGCAATCCACACGCTCGGAATAGCTGTCCGTAAAGCCGCCGATGGCTGCGCCGCTGCCCTCGGCGGAAACGGTGAGCTCACCGCCAGTGATGCGAATGTCGCCCTTACTGCCGATGCCTGCCGCACCGCCTTTTCCGACCGCATGGATGACGCCGCCGTTGATGGTAACGCCGCTCTTGCCGTTGCCTTTATCGCCAATGGCGGCGTTATTGTGATTGGCCGTGGCTTCTATCTCTCCGCCATTGATGGTAACGGTCATTGCCCCGGTGTTATAAATTCTGGCTCCGCCGATGCCGAAGCCCTCTCCCTTGGCAGTTGCCTTGACCGTGCCGCCGTTGATGATGACGCTGCCGCTCTCATACGGCCCGATTCCGTTTCCGGAGAGCACCCTGTGCGAATTTTCTCCAAAGTTGTTGACGCCCCCAATGGCGGTTACATCGCCGCCGTTGATGGTGATCGTGCCGCCATATCCTGTGGTGATCGCATCGCAGGTAGCCTCGGCGATGACCGTTCCGCCGTTGATGGTGACGCTGCCGCCATATCCCATTTGGCATGTGCCGATCCCTACGCTGTCCACAGCAAGAGGATTGCCTTCCGGCAAGGCAAAGGGTTCGGTACGGACAACGCCGCCATTGATGGTGATGCTGCCGCCTTGCCTGAGATTGCCAGGCGTATCTCCGTCGGAGGAAACGTTGCGATCATAATCCGATCCGCCGATGGCGGAGGAGCCCTGCTGTCCTTTGGCGTGGATATTGCCGCCGTTGATGATGATCGTACCCTCGTTTTCATAGTAGTTGTCGTTGGCAGCCCACACGCGCACACCGGCGCCGATGCCGGACAGTCCAGCCACAGGCCACACACTCTTTTCATGATCAGACAGCTCCGGGAGGCACGCCGTCAGCTTGCCCATGGATGCCTCAGCGGTGCTCTGGGCGTATATGGTGAAGGTGTCGCCCTCCTTCACGTTGATGCCCCACGGTACCGTGAGGTGGCAGTCGTCCTTCAAAATCAGATTGACCGCGCCGTGGGTGTCCAAGCGGGGCGTGATGGTCACGTCGCCCTCCACCACGTACCAGCCTGCGGGCATATCGTACCACTTGTTGTCGCTATTGAAAAAATCCTCGATAATAACTCTTTCCAGCACCGTGTATTCGGTGCAGAAGCGCTCCTTGCCGTCCGCGTCCAGATAGCGCACGGGGGTTTGCTCGACAGCGTTGTTCACGGTAATGCTCAGCGCCCTTGTGTCGCTGCCCTCGCTGTTTTCTGCCTTGACGGTGAAGGTGGCGGTTCCCGCCGCAGTGAGTATGCCGCTGATTTCTCCGGTTTTTTCGTTCAGACGTAAACCGGCAGGCAGAGCGCCTTCATCAATGCTCCATGTGATGGGCGCTGCGCCGATGGCGGTCAGGGTATGGCTGTAAGCCTTGCCTGTCTTGCCGTCCGGCAGACTGTCCGTGGTCACGATGACGGTATAGGTGTCTGGCACAAACCGCGCCGTGAGCGTGGTTACATCCTCCGGAACGCTATCACCGGGCGCGTAGAGCTTGCCGTCGCTGCCAAGCCACTTAAAGTAATTGCCTGTAGCTCCCTCCGGGCGGGTCAGACCGTCGGACGCAGGCGCGGTAAATTCGCTGCCGTTTTTCACGATGATCCGAATGCTGCTTTCATCGCCCAGCTTGCCGCCGCCAAGGTCAAGAGTAACGGTTTTCAGCCCGTCAGGACCTATCGTGTCACGGTTCAAAACCTCGAGGACGGGGCGGAAACCGACCTGCGGGTTTTGGCCCGCAGCGTCGCGGTGGCCACAGAAGCGGCTCGAATAGTGCCCGCGAACCGTACGGCGCCACGGCAATCTGATCACAGTATCTTGTCCACACGAAAAAATCCCGTTCCAGTTTTTGATATATCCGTCGTCCTTGTCCAGCAGCCTGTCCCATTCGTTGCTTTGGGGCGTGCCGCGTTCTGAATCACCTGAGCCTGTATAATCACTTCCCTCGGATGGCGCACGCATCGTATAGTCCACACCGCCGGCGGTGTAGTCTTTGCCAAAAATCAACCCTGCGGTGTTCAGGTCATTCCAGCTTATCGTATGCGTTACGGTATAGTCCGCCACAAACAGGCTGTGGGCATATTTGTTCTGCTCTGCATACTCCTCGGTGGTTGCCATCTCCGATGTGAGCTTGTAGGCGTCCACTGTCCCGGCGTAGGTAAAGGGGACATAATGCATTGTTTTGTCCGGCAGAGAGCCGTTCGCCGTGCCGGGAATGCTCACGCCGGAGAGGTCAAAGTAATAGGTGCCGTCGGGAGCGAGGTTGAACTGCTCTGGGGGAACAAACTGCGCCGTCAGCTTGGTTACGTCCGCCGGAACATTATCGTCCGGAGCGTAGAGCTCGCCATCGCTGCCAAGCCACTCGAAGTAGCTGCCGGTATTTCCGTCGGGGCGGGTCAGACCTTCGGACGCAGGCGCGGTAAAGCTCTCGCCGGTTTTCACAATGATCTGGATAGTATCCGAGCTTCCTCCCAATTTTCCGCCGCCAAGGTCAAGGGTAACGGCTTTCAGCCCGTCAGAGCCCAGCGTGCCGGGGTTCAGGACTTCAAGGACGGGGCGGAAACCGAGGAACGGGAAGGAGAGCGTAGTATTGGCGCCGGCATATTTGCGGGGCAAATCGTACCGGCCGCGAATCACACGGTTCGATAGCGTATTGGGTAAAGTATCTTGTCCCCAGGAACCTATATTTCTCCAGTTTTTGATATATCCGTCGTCCTTGTCCAGTATCCTGTCCCATTCGTTGCTTTGGGGCGTGCCGCGTTCTGAATCACCCGAGCCTGTACCACCACTTCCCCCGGACGGCGCACGCAGCGTATAGTCCACGCTGCCGGTGGCGTAGCCTTTGCCAAAAATCAGCCCTTCGGCATTCAGGTTATCCCAGCTTACCGCATGCGTTACGGCATAGTCCGCCACGAACAGGCTATGGGCATATTTTTTCTGCTCTGCATACTCCTCGGTGGTGGCCATCTCTGATGTGAGCTTGTAGGCGTCCACTGTCCCGGCATAGGTAAAGGGGACATAATGCATTGTTTTGTCCGGCAGAGAGCCGTTTGCCGTGCCGGGAATGCTCACGCCGGAGAGGTCAAAGTAATAGACGCCGCCGGGAGTGAGGGTAAACTGCTCATCAAACTGTGCCGTCAGCTTGATTACATCCGCCGGAACGCTATCGCCGGGCGCGTACAGTTTCCCATCGCTGCCAAGCCACTGAAAATAACTGTCGGTATTTCCCTCCGGGCGGGTCAGACCGTCGGACGCAGGCGCGGTAAATTCGCTGCCCTTTTTCACAATGATTTGAATATCCTCAGAGCTGCCGCCCAGCTTGCCGCCGCCAAGGTCAAGGGTAACGGCCTTCAGTCCGTCAGAGCCCAGTGTGCCGGGGTTCAGGATTTCAAGGACGGGGCGGAAACCGACGTACGGACTGGAGCGCGTAGCACGGTTGTAGCCCCAGAAGCGGGCCGAACTGTACCCGCGAACCGCACGGCTCGTCCACGAAGAGCGCGAAATATCCTGCCCCCACGAATGCATCCTGCTCCAGTTTTTGATATATCCGTCGTTCTTATCCAGTATTCTGTCCCATTCGTTGCTTTGGGGCGTGCCGTGTTGGGAATCGCCCGAGCCTGCACTATCGCTTCCCACGGACGGCGCACGCAGCGTATAGCTCACACCGCCGGCGGTGTAGTTCTTGCCGAAAATCAGCCCTTTGGCATTCAGGTTATCCCAGCTTACCTCATGCGTTACGGCAAAATCCGCAATGAATAGGCTGTGGGCATATTTGCTCTGCTATGCATACTCCTCTGTGGTTGCCATCTCCGACGTGAGCTTGTAGGAGTCCACTGTCCCAGCATAGGTAAAGGGGACATAGCGCATTGTTTTGTCCGGCAGAGCATCGTTCACCGTGCCGGGGATGCCCATTGCCGAGAGGTCAAAGTAATAGGTGCCGCCGGGGGCAAGGATGAACTGCTCGTCGATTTCACCCGCCGCGAAGGCCGTTGTCGGCAGCAGCGTCAGCACCATGCAGCACAGCAGCAGGATGCTGAGGATTCGTTTCTTCATGTCCTTTTTCCCTCCTGTTCGTGTCGGTTCGGCTTATCCGCCCCGTCTTTTTTCTGATTTTCTCTTTTTCTGAGCCGGAAGCACAGCGCGGTGATCGCCGCCGCCGCGGCAAAGGAGACGACAGCCACCAGCACATAGCCGCCCGCATCCTCCCGCAGCAGCATCGCGCCGAACACGCCCCATACGGCTGTCTGTCCCGGCCCGACGACCGTGCCCGCTGTCTGCATCAGCGCCGCACACAGCAGCATACACGCGGCGCTCAGTCCATAGATGCCGCGCCGTTGCCTCCGGCGGTTGTTTTCCCGCACCCGCTGCTTGACGAGTGCGACCCGTCTTGCGGTATCGTACATTTCGTTTGAACCTCCTCTCTGGATTTTTTGAAATGCGGCTTAAAAACCCCTTCACTTATATAGGTACAAAAAATCGAAAAAACTCTCACCCAAAACGCAAAATTTTTCAAAAAAATTTGAGAGCCGCCAAAAAGCAGCTCTCAGGGAGTGGCTATTCGGTTATTTCCTCTGCCCGAGGCGGAAAGCGGACAGCTCTCCCGCCGCCACCAGCAGCGCCGGCAGGGCGTAGGCCACATACTGCGCCGCGCCGCCGTAGGCGATGAGCAGATTATAGATGGCGTGGAGGGTGATGGCCGCGCCCAAGAGGCCGCAGGTGCCTGCGATCTTCAGCCACGTCCGCCGCCACGCATAGACAAGCCCGCCGCCCACGATCAGGCCGCAGAGGACGTGCATGGCTCCCGTGCCGAAGCCCCGGAAGAAGATGAAGGAGAAGCGGTCCGCGCCGTTTTGGATGAGATAGCACACGTTTTCAAAGGTGGCGAAGGCGAGGGCAACCGTGATGGCGGCAGCCTTGATTTTATCCCCCTCTGGCTCAAACACCAGAAGATAGAACACCAGCGGCAGCAGCTTCATGATTTCCTCCACCACCGGCGCGATCTCCGCCGTGGCGGCAAGGGCGTCCGCCTGACACACTGCCGCAAGGAAGGTGTTGATATAGGCCGAGAGCAGACACACCCCCATCCCGGCGATGCAGAACAAGAAGAAGCGGAGCTGCCGCCTGCCCATGCACAAAGCGGCCACCAGCAGCGGGGACACCATGCAGAGGAAGATGTTTTCGATGTAGGTCATGCTGCCACCGCCTTTCTTGTGGCAGGCAGCAGCCCCAGAATCGCAAGCGTCAGCAGCATATCACACCAGAAGGTGGGGCTTACCGGTGAGGTGTCCGGCCAGAAGCAGCCCACCGTCCAGAGCAGATACTCCGCGAACGCAAAGCACAGCACGCCGATGTGGAAGTGCCGCATATTCCGCGCCGCGCCCGTCTGCCCATTGGCGTAGACCACTCCACGAATGGCGCAGAAGGAGAGCACAATCATCATGCCGCACCAGATCAGGTTGGAGAGAATATCCCCGAAGATGCAGTAGAACGCCAGCAGCGGTATGCCGAACGCAGGCGCAAGCCACGCCCTGCGGCAGCGGAAGCTGCGCTCGTCTGTTCCGGCCAGCGTGGCCTGCAAAATGTGCAGGAAAATTACGCTGGCCACCCAGCCGAACTCCGACACATAAAAGACCCGCGGTGTGGTATCGAACAGCAGCAGATACAGCGTCCAGTAGAGCGCGCCGAGGGCGAAGCAACCGTAGAAGCACAGCAGCAAAAAATACGCCTGCCGATGGCTTTTGCGGTAGGCGATACCCGAAAGCAGCGCGCCGACGAACGTGGTCAGCAGTTGCAGCAGGTTCTCAATCAGCTCCATGCGCATCCTCACTTTCCTTGTCCTGCGCGTTCTCGCGGCTGAGCTGCTGGATGCGGAAGCACAGAACGGTCACGCAAACGCCGAGTAAAAACGCCAGCAGCCCGATAACAATGTATCCCAAAGCCGCGCCGCTGTGAAAGATGCTGGCTGTCGTTTCAAAGCCGGAATAGTCGCCGGTCTGGATGTGTGCGGCAATGCCGGGCATGGCGAGGGACGCGCCGATGAGCAGCGCAAGGCACGCCGCCACAGCGGAAGCCATGGTGATCGTATTGCGCCGCAGCCGTTTTTCCCGCTCAATTTGGGCGATGCGCCGCTTCGTCTCCGCGACGCGCTCCTCATGACTCCGCATTTGTGATTCCCTCCCGTTCCAGCAGCCTTCGCAGGCTTTCTTTTCCGCGATACACCATGTTGGTGATCTGTTTTACCGTTTTCCCCGTGACCTCCGCCGCCTGTGCGTAGCTCATATCCTCGAAATAGGTGAGGTACAAAACCTCCCGGTAGTCCGGGTTCATTTCATCCATGCAGAAGTGCAGGATGCGGTTTCGCTCCTCCGTCCGTATGACCTCCTCCGCCAGCAGCCGTCCGTCCGGCTCACCGGTCAGCGCATCGAGGCTGAATAGCGGTTTTCGCTTGCTCTTGTGGCGCAGTGCCATGTGCCGCGCCGCCTTATAGAGATACGCCTTGAAGCCGCCGTCCCGTACTTTTGGCTTTTTCGTGAACAGATAGGCGAAAACATCCAGCATCAGCTCCTCCGCCTCGTGAACGTCGTGCAGATAGCCGTCGATATACAGGGTCAGGGGGTCGCCGTATTTTTTCATCAGGGCATTAAGCCCTTCGTCGTCACCGCTCAGATATTGGCGGTACAAGCTCTCGTCGCAAGTCATAGCGTTCACTTCCTTTTTGCGGATGCTTCCAATTCCAATGCGGAGGGGATTCGTCAGGTGCTTGTCCTGCCGGAATCGCGGTGCTGCCCCTTGAAGCGCGGGTCGGAGGGCTTTTCCGCGTTTTCCGGGATCGCCCATGAGCGCCCGAACCGGGACGCGCCGGGGATCCGCCCCTCGGCGCAATATTGGTTGACCCGCCGCTCCGACACGCCCCAACGGTAAGACGCCTCCCGAATGGAGATATAGCCCTTGATCCCGTTCATACCGCACCTCCGCATGGATAATACTCAACACGATACATTATATACGAATATCCGAAGAAACACAAGGCATCCGGCGAAGTGTTCAGAGAAAAGTTACGGATAGGAGCGACATTTTTTGAAAAAGTCCTCCGAAACTGGCCAAAACGCCCCTTTCGGATTGTAGTATGGGTAGAGGGGAAAACGGGGGTACGAACGGGGGCAAGAAAGCGGCAAGCAATGCAAAGCGGTACCCACTTTGCGAAAACAGGCGGATTCCGTTTACACGGAGCCCGCCTGTTTCATGCTTGTTGGGGCGCTGCCCCAATCCCCGCAGAACACAAAAACTGTGTTCTGGAACGATGGATAAATCCATCGGCTGCGCGATTTTTCAAATCGCTTGTGGGCGGGCAGCTCAGCGCTGCTCCGCCTCTTTTTCCCGTCGTTCATTCGCTTCCTCCTGCTCCTTATCCAACTCCAGAATACGGTCGATATTGGCCTTGGCCGTCAGCAGCTCTTTCATTTCCGCACGGGCTTTTCGGTAGTCGGCATAGGCGGCTTTCTTCTCCGCCAGCAGCTCGGCGTACTCGGTATTCAGCGCCTTGATGGTGGGCAGCTTCTTGAAGCCCAGTCCATCAAAATAGTTCTTTGCGGCCTTGTGGATCGTGATCTCGCTTTCATGCTCTGCAAGAAATTTCTTGGAGTACCCGGCCTTGCGATAGGCAACGTAGGTATCGCGGGTCTTGGCGTAATTGGCAATATGCTCCCGCAGCACCGCAATCTCAGCCATGCGCTTTTCCGCAGCCTTAATCCTTGCGGAAAGCTCATTGAAGTGAGCGGACGCTGCCGCCGCTTTCTCTGAGAGAACGGCGTAATCTAAAAGCTCATGGTCTTGCAGATAGGCCACCGTCTGTGCCATCTGCTTCAAATTGAACAACGTCGCCCAACGCGCATAACCGGCACCTTTGCCAGCGCGTAATTTTGTCTGAATGTCCACCAGCAGATTCCCGCTGCGCTTTTCCGGTTTGACCGGTGCGGCGGCGCTCTTTCGCGGCGTATGCGCCTTTTCACCTGCAATCACCGCACGAAGATCTGCGGGAGTATAACCGTCGCCGAGGGTATCCATGCGAATGGATTTTTTCTGTTCGCCGCCTAACAGGGACGGGACTTTCTTGCCCTTGACCTCATACCCGGCCTGCCGCAGCAGCTCCAGCAGCGTTTCAAAGCTGTCGGGCTTTTGCGCCAGCGCATCGTCAATGGCCGCGCATATCCGCTCCCGGTGGGAGGGCTTCTTTTTGTCGCCCAGCCACTTGTTGTAGCTCTTGCCGTGGCGCTTCGGATTCTCCACGATGGAGTAGCCGTTCTCGATGCAGATGGTATCGTTGAGCCGCCGCACGGCGCGGCTGCTGCCCCAAAAGTTTCTGAATTTCCGGGTCTGGCTGAGTGCGGTGGAGTTCCAGATCACATGATTGTGAATATGGGCTTTGTCGATATGGGTGCAGACGATATAGGCGTGATTGCCTTTGGTGAATCGCTTGGCCAGCTCACAGCCCAAACGGTTCGCTTCCTCCGGTGTGATCTCTCCGGGAACGAAGGACTGCCGCAGATGGTAGGCGATCACATCATCCTCGCCGCGCACTCTGCCGGTCTTGTGGGTGTATTGATTTTTGGCGAAAAGGAACTCGGCATCGGCGATCCTGCTGTCGCACTGCCAGCTTGTTATCAGCCTGCCGCCGTCCGTCTTTTGCGGATTTTCGGTGTAGTCGATGATAGCGCTGATGGCCTGTCCCACCGTGCGGCCTTTGCCGGTGTGGAGAGGCATCAGGCGTGTGGTTGCCATGTTGGACACCTCCTTGAAAAGTCAAACGGCCTGCCGTAGCAGACCGTTTGAAATGTGTTAATTTGCAAGAGGTAAAAGCAAACTGATAGTTCGACAAACTGGAATTTTCAAATTAGTCTTTGCAAATAACCTTTGAACCTTCACCATCA
>ERZ791875.1940-NODE-1940-length-12056-cov-2.875177_pt1 | contig 12056 bp, 3 predicted proteins | sample MGYA00510278_ERZ791875 | MGnify/ENA primary metagenome ERZ791875 (study PRJEB30046, sample SAMN00792078) | human gut metagenome | study: EMG produced TPA metagenomics assembly of the A metagenome-wide association study of gut microbiota in type 2...
GGCCTTGGTGGCAAAGTAGTCGGCCAGTACGGCGGAGATCGCGAAGTTAGGTGCGATGAAGACCTTCTGGGTTTCGGGCTTCGGACCGTTGGCGATGGCGGATTTGACCTGGGCGAGTTTCTCGTCGGTCCAGCCGGTGGTGCCGACCACCACGTCCACGCCTTGGCCGATCAGGGTCAGCACGTTGTTCAGGCTGACGGACGGCACGGTGAATTCGACGACCACATCGGTGTTGTCGGTGGTGATCTGGGTCAGGTCGTCGCCGGCATCCAATGCGAGCGCCAGCTGCGTATCCTCGGCGTTGTTCACCGCTTCGACCACGTGCGAGCCCATGCGGCCCTTTGCTCCGACCACCGAAACCTTGATCATGTCTTCTTCCCTGTCTACCCGTACCTGCCCGGCAATGTACCCGGGACGTTTTCCAATCGGCAATCAGCCTATCACCGCAGGCCCCTCACGCCAATACCCCGTCCACAGAATCAAGCTCCCTCTGACGAGCCGAACCGTGAAGTCGAGCTCCCTCTGATGAGCCGAACCGTGAAGAAAACGCCGGAGGCGTTTTTAGGTGAGGGCGAACGACAGTGAGCAATAATTCAGTTGGCTGAAAGCCATCATTAATTGCGTTCGAGCTGGACGCGAAGCGGACTGAGGGAGAGACCCCGGCGAAGCCGCCAACCATCCATCGGGCGTAGCCCGATCCCGTTTCACCCACGCCGCTTGGCCAAGGCCCATCCGGCCAACGCCAATGGCACGGACGCCAGCGTGAAGATGAATGGCAGCATCATGCCCACATGAGGGTTGGAGGCGTCAAGCACAATGCCGGCCACGGACGAGCCGATCGACGTGCCGACCGTGCCTGCGGTGGTTACCCAGCTCAGTCCTTCGGTCAGGGATTCCGCCGGCACCAGATCCTTGACGATGAGGTTGCCGGTGGCGAACGTCGGCGAGACGGTCAGGCCGGCGAGGATTTCGAAGACGCCCAGCAGGATGAGATTGTCCATTGACAACCGGAAGAACACGTAGCCGACGGTCAGCAGCGACAGGAACATCACCATATGCGCCCAATGGGAGCCTTTGAGTTGGCAAGAGCCGAACACCAGCGCGCCGATGCACGAGCCGACCGCGAACATCGCCAATTGCAGACCGAGGAAGGGCCCAAGTCCCATGGATTTCATGGTGGCGGTAATGGACACGTCGAAGGACGTGAAGCTCATATTGAACACGATGAACACGGCGAGCAACGGCAGTACGCCGGCATAGAGCAATACACTCTTGGGCTTGGCACCGCTGCGTTTGAGTTGGCGCAGGGTCAGCTGGTCGGCATCTTCGCTTGCAGCGGGGCTGCCGTCATCGTGCGCGGCCACGCTGACCTGTTCCACGATGACCGGCGGCTGGGTGGATTTCAGCGAGAAGAATATGGTGCCGCCGATGCCGCATGCCACGGTGGGCACGAACAGTTGGGATACCGGATGCACGGAGGTGGCCAGCCAAGCCGCCAGAATCGGCCCCAGAATAAAGACGATCTCGTCAATGGCGGCTTCCATGGCGTAGGCCGTGTTGAGCAGCTGTTCGCCATCTTCCACACCGCGCAACGCATAGGACCAACGGGTTCGGACCAATGCGCCGAATGAGAACTGCGTCAGACCCATGATGATGGCCAGGGCGAACAGCAGCGGAATCGGCACGCGCACCAACGCCGCGAAGGCGAAGGCGAGCATGGCCACGATCTGCACGGCGAGCGCAAGCCGGCCCACGCGGGCTTGGCCGAAACGGTCGAAGGCGCGGGCGTAGAACGGGGTGACGCAGCTCATGGCCAGCACATAGGCGGCGCTCATGGTGCCGGCGATGGTCCAATTGTCATAGAGATGGTTGAGCGCCAGAACGATGCCGAGACTCATCATGGAAATCGGCAATCGTGCCACCGCACCGGACAGGCAGAACGCCTTGGCTCCGGGCAGCATGAACAGGCGCTGATAGGGCGAGTGGGCAGCGGACGACTTCGAAACCGCGCGAGTCGTGGACACAATAACTCCTTACTGGTGCGTTGTCCGGCACGTGCGCCCGCCCACACGTGCCATCCGAGGGTAGCGGTTCCCCAGCAACGTCACGCGGTGCGTTTCAACCGCGGACCGGTACGTGGCCAGTCGTCCTCATCGTCGGAGATGCCTTGCGATGCATAAGGTCTCTCCACCGGTGAAGGCCGTCCGATGCTGTACAGGTCATGAGCCTTTGGGCTCAGTCGTTGTCAGATTGTTCGGGAATGCCGGAGCTCAACTCGGTAAGGATTTCCTGTTTGGTTTTCGCACGGGCGTGAAGCTCGCGCAAGCCCTCGTCGGGCTCACTGACATAGTAGAGAGTGGCGTCGATACTGTCCAATTCCACACCTTCGACCGCTGCCAGCAGCAGTCGGTACATGTCGAGCTGGGCAAGTTTGCGGGTGATGTCGTCTGGCTTGGTGGGCCGACGACCGGTTTTCCAGTCGACCACGGTAAAGCGTGCGGTGGTGCTGGACGGGTCAAGTCCACCGATGAATACCGCATCAAGTTTGCCATTGACTAGGCCCACGCCCGGCACGTCCACGACAATGGCACGCTCCGTCCACGCCGGGATGCGCTTGGCCCACGATGATTCGGCCAGTCTGCGCTGCCACGCCACCAGCTTGGACTCGGTGGCATTGTCGCTACTTATGGAAGTGGCGGAGGCGGCGGATACGGCGGATGCGGATTGTTGAGCCGTGGGCTGTGGGACAGCGGGCTGCCGTGTGGATGGCTTGCGGCATTGCCGCTCCCGTTCGGCCAAATCGGCCAACATGGCTTCCCGGGAAACGAATCCCGCATCCTGACCTGTATGCGGCATACTTGATTCGGCTTCATATGCCAGTACCGCTTCATCCGGCTTACCGGCATTGATGAATTGCTCAGCCCACGCATGGAACTGCGTGCCGGCTTCGGCCGCCGGAGACGATATTCGTGGAATCGGACGGATAATGCTACGCCAGTAGAGGCGCTCCTCCCGTTCGCTCATGCCACCTACGCGGGCTTGCAGGCTTGTCACGTTCTGACGTCCGGCGGCCAGAATGCGTTGCGCCTTGGCTTTGACTGCCTCATCAAGCGACTGGCCGCTGGCGGCATCGGCCATCAAATCGGCGTCGTCCACCAGCAATTGCGCCCGTTGCAGCAGTGGACCGGCGTCTTGGTGCTGCTCAAGTGACGAGGAATCTGCGGCGATAACATCGATGCCACGTGACAGCTGTTCATGCACTGCGTCGCTGAGGGTAGCCGGCCACGGCAATTCGACAGCGGCATCCGTCTGCGTAATCGGCGTCTGCCATGCCTCCCCCACCACGGCGTCACCGTATGCCGCGGCATGCTCTCCGATAAAGAACCCTTCGGGAGGGGCAATCGCTTCGCCTTGCGCCGAGATCAGCATAGGCTTCCCGGCATTGGCGGCTTGCAGCCGTTCCACACAGTCCTGAGCCGATATCGCATGTTCACGGGCTTGGAGCGCGTCATGCACTTCAAGCCAGAAATTGGATGGCTGAGCGGCGCGAGAGCCTTTGGGCACCACTGACGGGTCCCGCCCGGATTCGCCCGTATAGGCGCAATAGGTCATCAGGGCATCTTCTCGCGCACGGGTAAGCGCCACATACATCAATCGACGTTCGTCGGCATGCAGCCGGCGCCCATATTCCTCCGCCTGCGTCAAATACCAGCCGGATGCATCCACTTCTTCCACGCCATCGCCGAATTCGCGCATGGAGCCGAACACTTCATCATCAATAAGCTCCACATCATCCAAAGCCGCCAACGATGCGATGGGGTCGGCTTCCACATCGGCATCATGGGGGAATCGCGGCAGAATGCCGGCATCGGCACGCATAGGCACGGGTACGGCGGTGGGGTTGGTGAGCCAGGAGTCGGCGGTCTCATGATATTCGGGTGCGGTCCAGTGACCTTGCTCGGTGCCTCCCGTATGGTGCTCGTCCAGCACGATCTTGAGATGGTCGCCCTGATTGCTGGGGAATCCGACGGCGGTAAGCCCCACTACCGCAACGGCATCCCATTCCAACCCTTTGGACTGGTGTACGGTCATCAGTTCCACATCCACCGGAGCGTCAGGGAGACTGGCGGCTTCATCCTCCACCGAAGCCAGATGATCCACCCATGTGATGAACCCATGCAACGAGGGAGTTTGCTCAGCGGCAATCTCTTGCGTGTACGTATCCACCAAATCCACAATCGCATCCATAGGCATATGCGCCAAAGCGGGATTGGCGCGGTGCTGCGGATTATGCAGCACACCGGCCAATACGGTGTCGATGTCAAGATCCAACGCTTCTATGCCGGCGCGAATCACGTCGCCCAGTGGCCGCCCGACGGCATCATGCACCTGACGGAGCATCACCGCGGCCCGGGTTATGGCGTTGCGCCCGTGTGCGCTCAACCGTTCAAGCAGTTTTACCAGGTCGCCGCGTAGCAATACGTCTGGCAGGAATACCGCATTGGCCACCTGATCGCGGTACTCACGCACCACAGCCGCCCATTCATTCGCTGGTGTATCCGGTTGGGCAAGGCCGGCCTGCACCAATGCTTGGAAGCGTTGTTCCGTGTTCTGTTCTTCAGCAAAACGGGCCAACATGGTCAAATCCGCTGCGGACATGGTGAATCGTGGCGTGGCCAGCAAGCGCATCAGCGATCCCGTATCGGTGTGGTCGGCGGCCACGTGCAGCAACGCCATCAGATCGCGGATTTCCGGACGTTCCAACAGCGCGGAATAGCCGACCACGAATGTGGTCAATCCAGCCTGTTCCAATGCCGCCTGATATTCGGGCATATGTGATTTGGACCGAAACAGCACGGCGACCGGCGCTTTCTGTTCGCCCGGCATCTGTTCCTGTTGTTCGGCTGCGGAACGGTGCCGTGCGATGGCCGTCTTGCAGAAACGCACTACGGCGTCGATCTCCTGCCCGGCCGTGGCGAAGCCCAGTACTCCCAATGTTCCTTCGGGGGCATCAGGCATGGGGTCGAGCGATGAGACATCGACCTCACGCATCAATGAGCTGGAAGGACGCGACGGATTGGAGCGCAACGGCAGCGTGAGATTATTGGCGGCTTCGAGCACTATACGGCTGTTTCGCCTGGTGACGGACAGCGGGAATGGCTTGTATCCGGCAGACAGGTGGAAATCTTGCTGGAACATACGGAATGCACCAGGGCTGGCACCACGCCATGCGTAAATCGACTGGAACGGATCACCCACCGCGTTGACGGCGGACCTCTGTGACGCATCCACGTGGAACAGTGCTGCCAGCAGAGCGGCCTGCGTGGTGGAGGTGTCCTGATATTCGTCGAGCAGCACGTGGCTGTACCTGCGGCGCGTACGCTCTCCGATGGAGGGGAAGCGCTCGATAAGCTGATACGCGGCAATGGTGAAGTCGGAGAATTCGGCCATATTGCGTTCCCGCTTGGCTTGGGCATAGGCCTCCACCAGCTGGAGCAGAATATCGCGTTTGCGTGTGGTCTCCAGCAGCGCACCGCAATGATAGGTGCAGCGGGCGTGCAAATGTTCGGCACGGTCATCGAGCTTGGCTTGCCAGCTGGCGTCGGTATCTTTCTTCAGTCGTTTGATCTTGGGGATTTTCGGCTCGTCCTCGGGCATGGGTTCGTCTGCAACGGCTTGTTGCAATCGATTGATGAATGCCGAATCCCATTGCCGTACTCGATTGATCGCATCATCGAAGCTGGTGCAGCCGGCACCGATCATGGCACTGCCAATGGCATCCGACAACGCCAGAACACGGTTCGCCAAACTGGAGAAGGCGCCAAAATCCTCACTGAACGCCAGATCCATGTGACTGTCGATGACTTCGGTGGCCAGTTGAAGCGCTCCGGCTGCGCTCAATGGTTGCGTGTTCTGATCGAATCCGACAAGCAGTCCATATTGGCGCACGATGGTCTGGAAGAAGGCGTCATACGTGAAAATGGCCGGCTTGAGGAATGCCCGATCAGACACCGTGGCGGTCGTAGAGCCCGCCATATCACCGGCCACTGCGGCGGAGACGCGTTCCAGCAGTTCGCCTGCGGCCTTGCGTGTGAAGGTCAGGCCCAGGATGCGTTCAGGTGCCACACCTCGATTGATAAGCGCGATGATGCGTTGGGTCATCGTAAAGGTTTTGCCGGAACCGGCACCGGCAACCACCAATACGTCAGCATCGACTGGCGCATCGATGATGGCGGCCTGTTCCGCACTGGGAGTGAACGTGCTCATGCTTGCCTCGTTTCGAAAATCGTGTCGATCTGGCCTGCACAGGCAGGGCAGACGTTCTTCATACGGCAGAATCCGATATGGGTGTCTTGCGGATGGGCCTCGATGATGGCTGATCTGCTGGCCGCCGCGGCATAGAATACGCGGGCGATCATGGTCAGCGACCATAACGTCTGCGTACCGGCGAGCGCGGCGAATTGCGCCCACGCTTCGGCACTCACACCTTCGGGAGGAGTAGCCGGATCTATGGCGGGTATGTCGAAGAAACGGTTGGGGTCTTTATACCAGTATCGGGGCGTGAACGGTTCGGCATTCAACGAGCCATCAGTGAACAGCGGCGGCTGGAAGGCACCTTCCGGAGCGTAGCTTCTGGCTGGTGCCGCATTCTGCCCGACATGGAATAGCACGCTTTGGCTGATATGCGGCATTGCGGCAAGTGCCTTGGCACCGCGCGGCCCGTCTTCGGGGAACACGAGGCCAAGCTGATAGCACACGAGCTGCAAATCATTGAAAATCTGTTTGACCGTGGGCGTACTGCCTGTTTTGTAGTCAATGAGGCGAATGCATTCGCCGCCGTCTGCGAGTACGCGGGTTTCCATACGGTCGATGCGCCCGGACAGTCTCACGGTCAGATGCTCGTCCATGCCTTCCGGCCACCCTCCGACCAGTGCTCCCATCAGACGGACCAGCGTGTTCCGACCGATTGGGTGCAGGCCGGGCACGGCATTGTATGCGTCGAGTATGTCACGCACATCGAATCGTGCGGCAAACTCCCGTTCGCATTCGGCACCGGCCAATGCGCCAATGCTGAAGTTGCTGGAGTTCTTGCCAAGATACGTTTCCGGATCGGCGTCGCTGCGCACAAAGTAATCGGCGATGTTGCGCAGGGTATCCGCCGCGGACTCGTCCTTACGGGTGGCCTCATAGCGGTTCCGGGTGTCGGCTATGGCATTCGGATCAGGACGTTTGCTCTGATAGATGGCATTAAGCCGTGCCGAGACAGCCTCGATGCGACGTTCCGCGCCGGCCGTGGAGTCCAAGCCCAGTGCGGCCAACGCCTGGGCATTGTGGGAAAGATGGTCCAGCCCTTCCTCGCTGCCTTGCTGCGCAACCGCATGGATGAGGGTTCCGAAACTGGTGGCCACGGAGCTGGGGCGAGGACCGGCGAACCGGTTCTCCAGCATCCAGCACACCGGGCACGCCCATAGGCTGTCGACCGCCGATGGAGATAAGGTGACCATGGGCGCGGCCTGCGCATCCGTCTTGCCTTTCCCTGTTTGGATACCGTCAGGCTGTACACCACCAGATGACGCGCTGTCGGATGAGGCACTGTCAGATGAGGCATCGCCAGATGACGCACCGCCAGATGACGCGCTATCCGATTGGGCCGGCGATTCCACAAACGCCCAGCTCTGCGGATTTGCGGCGCGCACACCATGCTCTAACAGGAGTGTCAACGCAATCGCGGCGTCCTTTGCGGCAGCCTGCTGCGGTTGAGCAGTGGCCAGAACCGCGCGGGCGGCGCTGACCAACCCACGTGGGTCGGCGTCCAATCCGGCCAGATCATATTCGGCGAATCCCGCATGTGCCCCCACTGTGGTGAAAGGCGCCTGTTGCCGGTTGCGCGGATAGTATTCCGGCAGATACCCGAAGAGAAAGTCCGAGGGGCTCATGCTGTCGTTCCATACCGCGCTGATCATGATTCGCCGTGCACGGGTCAGCGCGACCAGGAAACTCTTCTTCTCGCCCGACAATACAGCCGCGAACCGCGGATCATGCCCGGTTTTGTCGCTTTCTTCAAGCGCTCCCCTCAGCACGAGCTCGGCAAGGTCTTCACCACCGAACATGGTGTTGCGCCCGGCGAGGTTCGGCCACACGTCTTGCTGGACCACCGGTATCCACGCATATTCCCAGTGGCGTCCGGCCGCGCCTGCCGGCGTAGTCAATGTCACCGCGTCTTCCACCGGTCCTATGTGGGCCAAGGAATCGGCCTGCACTTCCATGCCCCGAACCTGTGCCATGAATGACGTGATGTCTCGACTGGCGGTGGAATTATCGGCGAACTGGAACAGGCGCATTGCCGCGTCCAGCCGGTCATTGGCCGTACGCCCCTCTGCCGTGTTGAATAATGCCGCACGCTGCCAGACCGGTGCCAGACCGGTGGCGTTCCACGCAACAGACAGCGCATAGCGCGGCTGTACGCGCTGGCTTGCCGGCAGCCGCTCCAAGCCGGAAGCAACGCTGCCCACCAGATGCCACAGGTTCGCAAAAGCGCGGGCCTGAGGGTCGTTGCCGAGCACCGCGTGGATGGATGCGAGCGCAGCCTGCGCCGGCGCGGCGGCATCATCAATGGCAAGCATCACGTACAGCGCGTCAACGCCAAAGGCCAAGTCATCGCCGGACGGTTCACCGAGTATTTCGACAGACACTGGCAACGAAGTCACTGACGACGAAACCGCTGACGTCGAAACCACTGACGAGGATGTTTCACGACCTGTTTCACGCCGTGTTTCATGGTATGTTTCACGCAATGTTTCCCATGCCGTCGTCAGAGAGGTCAGCATGGCATCATCCGTGGCGAGATGCGCCAGCGACTCCAACGACCCCATGGCCGATTCGATCGGCGCAAGCCTTGCGGGACGCCCCTGACCGGGTTTGGCCCCGGCACTCACCAACGGGCCGTTCATCAACGTGGCCACTCTAGTCCTTATATATGCCGCGCAGGAAGCCAACGTCATCTGGCATTCCGCCATCCCCTCGGCACGCAATCGGGCAAGCTCCACAAGCGCGAACAATCCCTGCACGAAAGTCTCGTCCTTCAAAGGACGGGTGACCGACGAATACCGCACCGGCACACCATCTCGGCGCAGTCGTTCGCCGAACAGCCGCACGGCGGCATTGTCGTGGGTGATGACCGCCATGTCGTTCCACCGAATATGCCGGTCAAGATGCGCCCGCTTGATGCGCCAGACCACATCATCCAGCTCCTCACGTGAGGATCGGTACAGGCCGGCGGTCACCGTGCCGTCCGCCTGATAATTCGCTGCATCGACTCCGCCCAGTATGGCGGTCAGCTTGCCGGGACGCTCGGCCGGAGGCAGCGGCTCGTCTTCCGGCGAGGGAATCGACAGCGAAATACGAGACGCGATCACATCAGCCATCGTCATGTGCGACTGATCAGCGACGGCACTGCCGCCAACCAGCTGTTCTTCCTTGGCCTTCAGCCGCCCTTCCACGGCACGGCGCATCAGATATTCCGGATACGATCCGCGGAAGGTCTGCACCGATTCATCCGGGTTGCCGACCAGCACCAACTTGACGCCGGCATTCCCCAACTCCTCCAAGAAGCGCATGCCGGCCAGCGTGGTGTCTTGAACATCATCCACAACCAGCAGCCGGGGCAAGCCCAACGCCTCCACACACATAGGCCGGTCGGAATCATCCGCGTGATCGGCGGCGAATGCCTCACGCACCACACGAGCGCCTGCCACCAGCAAATACGAGGCATCCAAACGGTATTGCCCCGGATATACCGCGCTTTGGGCTGCAATATATTCACGGCGCAACGCGAAAGCCAAACGCCATTGCACCGACAATCGCGCGTCCTCCGTCACGGCGTCCAAGAGACGTGGCTCTTCGTGAACGCCTACACCGAGCTCATCCAATCGGGCCAGCATATCGCGCAACTGGCTGATAAACGCATCTGAAATACCTCGCGTGAACCTATCCGCGCTGGTCGAGCCGCCTGCCGACGTCGGAGACGGCGAATCCGACCCTTGTTGCGAGAGGCTTGATTGTGCGGAAGCGGCCGAGCCGGGCATCTCGCCGGCACCGGCATCGCGTATGAGTCTCGCCCAGTCATCCTGGGCAAAGTAGACGCGCAGCAAATCACAGGTGCCGCAATCATCTCCCGCTACGGCATGGCGCAGATGCACGGCCATGACTTGACGCAGCAAAGCATCCTGTTCCGCACCGTTCAGCAATCGAGGCGACGGCAATCCAGTTCCCTCGCGCGAAGCCGATATGGCCCGGAATGCCACGGCACCCAGCGTGGTGACCGGCCTGGCCTGCACGGAAAACCCGAGCTCACGAATCACCCGATTGCCCAATGCGTCGGCGGCCACACGGCCGGATACGGCCATCCCCGCCTGCGTGCCACCGTAGCGGCGCAGCCCCGCCATCAACACCGATAAGGCGAATTCAGTTTTGCCGCTTCCAGGCGTGCCGACAATCAGCCTCGCCGCTCCATCACGGTCGATGCCGTCCAGCACTGTTCCAGGTTCAAGTCTCGTCATCATGGCTCCAGCCTAAACCCGACCGTCACAGAGGGAAAAATTTTACCGAACCCGACGAAGAATCGTACCCTTGACGGTATCCTGTAGAACGAATGCAGGGAGAGCGCATTTTCCAAGGAGGGAGGGAACAGATGGACAACATTCCGATGAGACCGCCGAAGCTGCCCGGATATGATTTCGTCCAGATGTTGGGAAGCGGTGCCACCGCCACGGTGTACCTATATAACCAGCGTATGCCCGCACGCCCGGTGGCGGTAAAGGCCAGCGCCAAAACCCTTGACCCACGGGCCGCTGCCCTGTTCAACCGCGAGGCCAACTTCATGGCCAAGCTGTCATCCCACCCGTACATTCTGCCGGTATATGGTGCCGGCGTCACCTCCGATGGCCATGGCTACATCGTCATCGAATATGCGCCGGGCGGCACCTACAACAGCATCATGAAGGCCCGGTCCATGACCTGCGAGCAGGTACTCGACCTCGGCATCAAGCTGTCAAGCGCGCTGTTCACCGCGCATCGCAGCAATATCATCCATCACGACATCAAGCCCAGCAACATTCTCATCACCTCGCAGGGCTTGCCTGTTCTGGGTGATTTCGGTATCTCCACCGATGTGTATGACCGCACCGAAACCGGATTCTCGCCGCCGTGGGCACCGCCTGAGGTGCTTCAGCATCTGACCAATGGTTCGGAAGCCGCCGACATCTATTCACTGGCGGCCACCCTGTACGCCATGTTCGTCGGCTGCTCGCCATTCCAGCACGATTATCACCCGCGTTCGCAATCGGAACTGATTTCGCTGATCGTCAACCAGCCATTGCCTCGCCTCAACCGCCCCGACGTGCCGGCCGATGTGGAAGCGGTGCTGCGCCGGGCCCTGAACAAGGACCCCGACCAGCGGTACTACTCCGCGTTGGAGTTCGCACGTGCCATGCAGCGTGTGCAATTCGCATATTTCGGGCATGCCACTCCCGTTACCGTGGAAGGGATGCCGGCCTATCCCAAAGACATCGAGCGTCGGCGCCGGGCCACGGACCAGCGAGATCAGATCACCCGTTCGTCACGGCGATGGGTCAAACCGGTGGGTATTACCGTCGGTATACTTGCGGCGATCACCGCAGCGGCACTGATATTCGCCTTCGTGGTCGTTCCCCGCATGGACAGCGCCACCGGATCAGATACCAAACAGGTGGCGACGCCCGGCACCAAGGATGATGACAACAACCGCAATAATCAGGATGACGTGATCACCGATACCGCGAACGCCCAGATTCCTTCCCCGGAGAATCTGAACGGCACCTATGCGGCGGATGGGTCATCCGTGACGTTCACCTGGACGAATCCAGACCCGCAAAGCGGTGATACCTATGCGTGGGCCATAGTGCAGGGCAGCAATACCGACCAGAGCGCGCAAACCGTCACAACGTCAGATCCCACGGTGACCGTCAACGCGCAGGAAGGCTCGCAGACCTGCATTCAGGTGTCCATTGTGCGCAAGA
>ERZ791875.1944-NODE-1944-length-12040-cov-2.561452_pt1 | contig 12040 bp, 10 predicted proteins | sample MGYA00510278_ERZ791875 | MGnify/ENA primary metagenome ERZ791875 (study PRJEB30046, sample SAMN00792078) | human gut metagenome | study: EMG produced TPA metagenomics assembly of the A metagenome-wide association study of gut microbiota in type 2...
TGGCACAATGACGGATTTGTCATCAAGAACTGCCTCTTTACGGAAGGCGCACGCGCCGCACTCTGGTATTCCCGAAACCTGCAAATGACAAACACGATAGTGGAAGCTCCGAAAATGTTTCGCGAGATGGACGGGATAAAGTTAGAAAACGTACAAATCCCCAATGCACTGGAAACTTTTTGGCACTGCCGTAACGTCGAACTGAAGAATGTGCAGATCGACAAAGCGGATTATCTGTTTATGCACGGCGAAAATATCCGTATCAAGAACTATTCCCAGAACGGGAACTATTCCTTCCAGTATTGTAAGAACGTAGAAATCCGGAACGCGGTCATCAACTCGAAAGATGCATTTTGGAACACAGAGAATGTGACGGTGTATGACTCCGAACTGAACGGTGAATATCTGGGGTGGCATTCGCACAACCTGCGCCTGGTTAATTGTAAGATTTCCGGCACACAGTCACTTTGTTATGCACATAATCTGATTATGGAAAACTGCACAATGGCGGACGACGCCGACCTCTGTTTTGAATACAGCAGCGTGCAAGCAACCATAAACGGCCCCGTGCATAGTGTGAAAAATCCAAGTAGCGGCTGCATTACAGCCGAAAGCTATGGTGAAATCATCATCGACGAGAATATCAAAGCACCCGGAAACTGCGAATTGAAATTGTGGGATAATTAATGCATCAACAAATGAAATATAACTTTGACGAGATAATTCCCCGTCGCGGGACGAACTCTTATAAATGGGATATGGCAGAGGATCAAGATATCCTGCCAATGTGGGTGGCCGATATGGATTTCCGTACGGCTCCCGCTGTAATCGAAGCATTACGGAAACGGGTGGAACATGGTATTTTCGGGTACACGAAAGTTCCTCCTGCCTATTATGATGCAATCGGGAACTGGTTCAGACGGAGGCACGGCTGGAAAATAGAGACAGAATGGATCATCTATACGACAGGTGTCGTCCCGGCCCTTTCGGCTGTTATCAAAGCACTGACAGTTCCCGGCGACCGGATATTGGTGCAGACACCGGTCTATAATTGCTTCTTCTCCTCCATCCGAAATAACGGATGCGAAATAATCGCCAATCCGCTTATCTATGCGAATGAGACTTACAGGATCGATTTCGAGGATCTGGAGAGGAAAGCGGCCGATCCGAAAGTAAAACTGCTCCTGTTGTGCAACCCGCATAATCCGGCAGGAAGAGTCTGGACACGGCAGGAGTTGACGCACATCGGAGAAATCTGCCTCCGTCATCATGTGTGGGTCGTAGCAGATGAAATCCATTGCGAATTGGTCTTTCCCGGACATACATACACTCCTTTTGCTTCGATCTCGGAAGAATTCCTGATGCATTCCGTCACTTGCACTTCGCCAAGCAAAGCGTTCAACCTGGCTGGATTGCAGATTGCCAATATCTTTTCTGCCGATGCGGACGTACGTGCCAAGACAGACAAGGCGATCAACGTCAACGAAGTTTGCGACGTAAATCCGTTCGGTGTCGAAGCGCTGATGGCCGCCTACAACGAAGGCGGAGAATGGCTGGAAGAGTTGAAACGCTACCTTCTCGACAATTATGATTACCTGAAAATGTATTTCAAAGCGCATCTTCCGCAATATCCCGTGACGGCGTTGGAAGGTACTTATTTAGTATGGGTCAATTGCTCGATTCTGAAACAATCCTCCCAAGATATTGCACACGCATTGCTCGATAAAGAAAAGCTATGGGTGAACGAAGGCAGCCTATACGGCGAAGCGGGCGAGAATTTCATCCGCATCAATATCGCCTGCCCCCGAAAAACCCTGGCCGATGGATTGGAAAGGCTGAAACTTGCATTAACAATATGATGGTTCACACATGGAGCGGCTGGCAGTCCGGGCAGAAATAGACCGTGCCTCCTAAATAAGCCTCTTTGGAGATGATTCCACCGCAACATGGGCAGGGGGACGTATATGTATTCTTGGACAGGACAGACCGGTAGCGGCCTCTGTTTCCCAGGAAGTCAGTTTCCGTATCGCGTCCTCCCCCGTCGGTCATCACCTGCAAGGTGTTTTTGAGGGAATGGAAAAGTGCTGTTTTATCCGTATCGGACAGGGAATGGATCTTACGCTTCGGATGCAGTCTCGCATTAAAGAGAATATCTTGCAAGACGCCATTTCCAAGTCCGGGAATCCGCTGTTCCGTCGCCAAGAATGCTTTTACGGATATGTTCTTCTGTTCGGCAGCCAGCTTCCCTTCGAAAAAGGATTCGTCAAACTGTTCACTCAAGGGAGAAACACTTTCAAGACTCAGCGTATGGTATTTATTGTCTAACGTATGGCGGAAAACAGAAATACTTCCGTACATACTTGTTGTAAAGCTCACGTATGACTCATCATCGAACGTAATCAGCAATTGGTACTTCGACGGTACCGGATCGCCCGGACGCCCGTAGCGCATATTGATCCCGTCTGAAATACAGAAAAAGACATCTTCGTCCATACAAACGTCGACAAAAATACCCTTTCCTACGGCAGATATAACTGTCCTTCCAACTAAAGAATCCCTGATTTCCTCCGGAGTTCCACTGAAAAAAATAAACTTGTGCAAATGGGTGGCACCATACACATTTGTTATACAGCGCCCGGCAAGAGTCTGTTCCACTTGGCGGCCAATCGTAATAGCTTCGGGTAATTCAATCATATTAATAATATATTTGCGATTACTACATACAGTCAGACAAATATAATGAAACAAAATCAAGCATATTTTATTATCCCGGGAAAAAATTCTATTTTTGTCTACATTTAGTAATTTATACACCAATGAAGGTCAAACTTAGTATTATACTATCGCTTTTAATCACCCTGCTTTGCGCCAACCAGTTACAAGCTCAGGAGAAGGCTTTCCCGAAAAAAGGGGAAGGCATCGCTCTTTTTCTGAAACGCCACAACCGCACCGGCGCAGACTATCAGAAGCAATTCATCGAGCTAAATAAAAGCAAATTAGGAAAAGGTAATACCCTGCGGATGGGAGTCAAATATACGCTTCCGCCTTTACAGGGTAAGGAAGCCGCCGTCGCTGCGGCCAAACGGGCGAACCACGAACCGTTGTTCGGCAAGGAGCTTGCTTCCTACAAAGTAACCTCGTCCGAACTGAAAGGCGCCTGCTTCTATTTAGTCAGCGGGCATGGAGGGCCCGACCCCGGCGCAATCGGACGGATCGGCTCCGTCGAGCTGCACGAAGACGAATATGCCTACGACATTGTCCTGCGCCTGGCGCGCAACCTGATGATGAAAGGCGCCAAAGTGCACATCATCATACAGGATGCCAAAGACGGAATCAGGAACGACAAATACCTGAGCAACAGCAAGCGGGAAACCTGCATGGGAAGCCCGATCCCCTTCAACCAGGTACGCCGCCTGCAACAGCGGTGCGATAAGATAAACGCACTGTTCAAACAGGATAAATATGCTTATAAACGGGCAATCTTCGTACACGTGGACAGCCGTAACAAAGGACATCAGACGGACGTGTTCTTCTATCACCAGGATAAAAACTCCGAAAGCAAGAACCTGGCAAAGACCATGCGGTCGACTTTCACGCATAAATACAACAAGCACCAGCCGGGACGCGGGTTTACCGGGACAGTGGACGGTCGCAACCTGTATGTCTTGCGCCACACGACACCGGCTTCCGTCTTTGTCGAATTAGGCAACATCCAGAACAGTTTCGACCAGCAACGGATCATCCTGAGCGACAACCGCCAGGCATTAGCAAACTGGTTATGCGAAGGCTTTGTTACCGATTATAACCGTTATAAGAAAAAAACACGGTAAAAAAGTAACACCCGTTCGTTAAAAAGACTACATTTGCAATTGAAACTAAATAAGAACATCGTTTTAAACATACCATGAGTAATCCTTATATATCTCCGTTCGCTAAACCCGTATATGTAATGCTGAAGCCCGTCGGATCGGTTTGTAACTTGGCGTGCGAATACTGCTATTACCTCGAGAAAGGAAAACTTTACCCCGAGGTGAAAAATCATATCATGAGCGAACAGCTGCTGGAGAAATTCATCAAGGACTATTTAGAATGCCAGACGATGCCGCAGGTTCTTTTTACCTGGCATGGCGGCGAAACGTTGATGCGCCCTATCAGTTTCTACAAGAAAGCGCTGGAGCTGCAACGCAAATACGGGCGCGGACGCCAGATAGATAACTGCATCCAGACAAACGGAACACTGTTGAACGACGATTGGTGCCGTTTCTTCAAAGAGAATAACTTCCTTGTAGGCGTCTCGATAGACGGCCCGCAGGAGTTTCACGACGAATACCGGCGGAATAAACAGGGGCTTCCCTCCTTCTACAAGGTGATGAAGGGAATCGAACTGCTGAAAAAGCACGGTGTGGAATATAACGCAATGGCGGTCGTAAACGATTATAATGTGGATTACCCGCTGGACTTCTACAACTTTTTCAAGGAAATAGACTGCCATTACATCCAGTTCGCCCCTATCGTGGAACGTCTCGGGTTCCATCAGGACGGGACGTTACTGACTTCACCGGAGCAGCAAGACGCCAATATCAAGCTGGCGCCCTTTACGGTAGACGCCGGGAAATGGGGTGATTTCCTTTGCGCGATCTTCGATGAATGGCTGAAAGAAGATGTCGGCAACTATTACATCCAGCTTTTCGACTCTACATTAGCAAACTGGGTGGGCGAACAACCGGGCGTTTGTACGCTGGCACGCACCTGTGGACATGCCGGAGTGATGGAGTTCAACGGCGATGTATATGCCTGCGACCATTTTGTATTTCCCGAATATAAGTTAGGTAATATCTATACCCAGACACTTACCGAAATGATGTACAGCCAGCACCAACTGAAGTTTGGTGCCGATAAATACGAAAAGCTCCCTACGCAGTGTAAGGAGTGCGACTATTTGTTCGCCTGCAACGGCGAATGCCCCAAGAACCGTTTCCTTCACACGGCAAACGGCGAACCCGGACTGAACTATCTTTGTAAAGGATATAAGAAATTCTTCAAACATGTGGCTCCTTATATGGACTTCATGAAAAAAGAACTGTTGGCAAAACGCCCGCCTGCCAACGTGATGCAATGGGCAAAAGACAATAAACTATAATCGAATATATGAAATACAACAGACGTGATTTTATTAAAACAGGAGGTATGGTTATGCTCGGATCATTAGCGGTTCCCTCTTTCTTGGGAAGTTGTGCCGGTAATGAAGCAGACAAGGCTACCGGTATCTCATTCGCTCAGAACCATTTTGGTGTAAGTGAAAGCGACATGAAAAAAGTGCTGGCAGCAGCACTCGAAAAAGGCGGTGATTATGCCGACTTGTTCTTTGAACATTCTTACCGGAATAACATCGGATTGCAGGACGGGGCGGTAAACCACGCTTCTTCCAATATCGACTTCGGTATGGGTGTACGTGTATTGGCCGGCGATCAGACCGGTTATGCTTATGTAGAAAACGTAACGCTCGACGAGATGCTGAAAGCAGCCCGGACGGCTGCCCGCATCGCAACAGGTTCGACCGGCAAAGCTCCGGTAAACCTGACAGAGGAACCGATCATTAATAATTATTACGGCATACAGACTCCTTGGGATGAGATCGCCGTAAACGCAAAGACTCCTTACCTGCAGAAACTGAACGACCAGATTTTTGCGCTCGACAAACGGGTACATAAAGTAATGGCTTCATTAGGTGACACGACTTCACATATCCTGTTCTGCAACTCTGAGGGACAGACCTACTATGATTACCGTCCGATGGTAACACTCAGTGCAGTCTGCATCATGGAAGACAATGGCAAAATAGAAAATTCATATGCTTCCCGCGCTTTCCGTATGGGAGCCGAGTTCCTGACGGACGATATCATCAGCGAAGTGGCAAAAGAAGCGGTGGAAAAAACTTCTATCCTCTTCCAGGCAATCAAGCCTAAAGGGGGTGAAATGCCAGTCGTAATGGGTGCCGGCGGTTCCGGTATCCTGCTCCACGAAGCAATCGGCCATGCTTTCGAGGCTGATTTCAACCGCAAGAACACTTCTATCTTCTCCGACCAGCTGAACAAGAAGGTCTGCAACGAGCATATCAACGTAGTGGACGACGGGACGATCCCCTTCAACCGTGGTTCTGTCAATATCGACGACGAAGGTATTCCCGGTCAGAAGACATATATCGTCAAAGAAGGTATCCTGACCAGCTATATGCACGACCGTATCAGTGCCAAACATTACGGTATCCCGTCAACGGGTAACGGCCGCCGCGAATCATTCCGCCAGATGCCGATCCCGCGTATGCGTGCTACTTATATGGAAGCCGGCAACGTAACGGAAGAAGAGATGATCTCGACAGTGAAGAAAGGTATTTATGCTTCCAGCTTCACCAACGGACAGGTACAGATCGGTGCGGGCGACTTCACGTTCTTCGTGAAAGACGGCTACCTGATCGAGAACGGAAAGCTGACACAGCCGATCAAGGATATCAACATCATCGGTAACGGTCCGCGTGCGCTGGCCGATATAACGATGGTCGGAAACAATTATAAGATGGATAACGGCACCTGGACATGCGGTAAGGACGGACAGTCCTGCCCGGTTACCTGTGGTATGCCGTCTGCTTTGGTTAGTAAACTCACAGTGGGAGGAGAAAGCTAATTTCATAATTCTTAATTCATAATTAGAATAGCATGATAACGAACGAAAATAAAAAACTGGCTCAATGGGCGATGGAGTTTGCCCTGAAAAACGGTTGCCAGGCCTCACGCGTGAGTATCTATAACGGCTCAAGCAGTTCTTTCGAAATACGCGACATGAAAATGGACCGTTTGCAGCAGGCATCGGAAAACAGTCTGGTGATCCACCTGTATGTGGACGGACGTTTCGGTTCTTTCTCCACAAACCGTCTGGATAAAAAGGAGCTGGAAGGTTTTATCCGCAATGGCATCGATTCGACCCGGTTCCTGGCGGAAGACAAAGCCCGTACATTGCCCGATGCTTCTCTTTATTATAAAGGCGGTGGCGCAGACTTGCAGCTGATGGATCCGAAATTCGATTCGATACAGCCGGACGACAAAGTGGCACTCGCCATGAATGTCTGCAACGAAATGATGGGCAAAGACAATCGTATCATCTCCGCCAACTCATCCTACAGCGACGAGAAAGACTTCAAATATATGGTTGCCAGCAATGGTTTTGAAGGAGAAGCCTCCGGTTCTTCTTTCAGCCTGGTAGCCAGTGTAAGCATCAAGGGCGAAGGCGATGCCCGCCCGGAATCGTACTGGTTCGATTCTTCCCTTTATTACGACGCATTGATAAAAGAGGGATTGGGAGTAAAAGCCCTGGAACGGGTCCTACGTAAATTGGGACAGAAAAAAGTGGCTTCCGGCAAGTATCAGATGGGGGTAGACAATATGAACTCCGCCCGCCTGATCTCTCCGGTAATCGACGCTTTATACGGTTCTTCCATTCAGCAGAAAAACTCTTTCCTTTTGGATAAGATCGATCAGAAAGTATTGGGCGACAAGTTAACGATTATCGATGAGCCGCATATGGTGGGTGCATCCGGTGCCCGCTACTTCGATGGTGAAGGTGTAGCGACTAAACGTATGCCGGTATTTGAAAACGGTGTCCTGAAAACATACTATATCGATACCTATTCTGCCAATAAAATGGGCATGAAGCAGACAATAGCCTCTCCTTCCATCCTGACGATGCAGATGGGCAATAAAGATACGGAAGGTTTGATCGCCTCTGTCGATAAAGGTATCTTGGTTACCGGCTTCAATGGCGGTAACAGCAATAGTACGACCGGTGATTTCTCTTATGGCGTGGAAGGCTTCCTGATCGAAAAAGGGAAACTGACACAACCGATCTCTGAAATGAATGCGACCGGCAACATGATTTCCCTGTGGAGCAACCTTGCCGAAATCGGAAACGACCCGCGCACCTATTCCAGCTGGCGCGTTCCTTCGTTAATATTCGACGGGGTGGATTTCAGCGGACTATAATGAATGAAAACGAAGAGGATGTGTCAAAAGTCCTATTTATAGCGTCTGTGTCCTGGTGGGGCAAGCCCGCAATGACACGCTAAAGCGTTAGAACTTACTTTTGACACATCCTCCTTTCGTTTTTATACCAACAGATAAACCGATATAAAGTGACAGACGCTTCCCCCGAGCACAAAGAGATGCCAGGCCGGATGCATATATTTGTATTTATCCAAGAAAAAGCACAGGCTGCCGGCTGTATAGAAAAGACCGCCGCCGATCAGCCAATATAATACATCCATCGAATCCGTTTCATGAAGAACATGGAGCAAAGGCTTAAAGGCGATAACAACCACCCAGCCCATAGCCAGATAGCAGACCGTTTTCAAATGGTCTTTCTTCCTCATCCTGCGAAAACTGAGCCAGACACCAACCGCAGCGGCAATCCATACAATTGCGAACAGTGTCCATCCCCAATAACCTTCCTGCCGGAGAGCAACCAGGGTAAACGGCGTATATGTTCCTGCAATATGCAAATAGATGGCACTATGATCGAACCGGCGCAACAGTCTTTTCTGCCGCGCATTCGTCGAAGCATGGTAGAATGTGGAAGTCACATAGGAAAGTGTCATGCAAACAGAGTAAACGGCAAAACTGCCGACCGCCCAGGGATTACCGCTACGGATAGCCGCTGTCATTAAAACAATGATTGCGGCTATTCCAAAGAGCATCCCGGCACCGTGTGTCAACACATTGGCGACTTCCTCGCCGTGAGTTTGTCTTTGTCGGGCAACCATCCGGTTAAAGCTGTTCGGCTTTGAAACCAGCTTCTTTTACGGTTGCGATCACGGTTGCAGGCGCGATATCCGCTTTTACTTCCAAGACCTTATTCGGATCGGCCAAATTGATCGACCAGTCGTCCGAAGACATTATCGTATTAAGCTTTGCACCTATTGCAGATACACATCCACCACATTTGGCATTTGTTTTAAATTTCATTGTTGCCATAATCACGCTAATTTTAAATTGTTATTTCATGAATTTTAATCGTAAACTATTCAATACGACCGATACGGAACTGAATGCCATCGCGGCACTCGCCAACATCGGATTTAACAACAGTCCGTTTACCGGAAACAGGACACCTGCTGCCAACGGAATACCTATTACGTTATATATAAACGCCCAGAACAGGTTCTGATAGATCAGCCGGACTGTCTGCTTCGACAGGCGAATAGCCTCGGGAAGCAACAGCAGATCGGACGTAATGAGCGTAACCATTGCCACATCCATGGCGATATCCGTCCCTTTCCCCATCGCTATGCTGACATCTGCACGGGCAAGCGCCTGCGAATCGTTAATACCGTCGCCGACCATTGCCACCTTCTTTCCCTGCTGCTGGAGGGAAACGATATACGTTTCCTTATCGTTGGGCATCACTTCTGCCTTGTAATAATCGATTCCCAATGTAGCGGCCACCCGCTCGGCTGTCCGTACACCGTCACCAGTCAAAAGATGGACTTCTATCCCCTGCTTTTTCAGCTCCTTAACAGCAGCGGCAGATGTAGGTTTGATACGATCCGAGATAGCCAGGACAGCCAACAGTGTGGCATCCTGCCCGTAAAAGATGACGCTTTGCCCCTCTTCCTGCCACTTTTCGATCTGCTTCCGTACCTTTTCGGGAACATTTGCCTGGAATATTTCTAATAATCTCTGGCTACCGACCCAATACGTGACACCTTCCACCTGGATGCGGACGCCACGGCCTGTCAGACTTTCGAAGTTATCCGTGTCGCAAACCTTCGCCCCAGAATCATCCAACCAGCGGATAATGGCGGAAGCCAAAGGATGTTCGGATTTCTGTTCCGCCGTATATAAGATATCCAGATAACGGGTGTTATCCTCTGAAATCCAGTAAGAATCCGTAACAACCGGAATGCCTTCCGTCAATGTCCCGGTCTTATCCATCACAACCGTATCGATCTTACATAAATTCTCCAGTGCAAAAGCATCCTTTATCAGGATATGACGTTCCGCCCCCTTTCCCATACCGACCATCAAGGCTGTCGGAGTAGCTAACCCCAAAGCACACGGACAGGCGATTACCAAGACCGATACAGCCGATAGCAGTGCATACGAGAAGTATCCTTCACCGCCGATCACCAGCCAGCAGGCAAATGTAAGCAGCGACAACAAGACAACGACAGGTACAAATATACCGCTTATTTTATCAACAATACGCTGGACCGGCGCTTTACTCCCCTGCGCAGCCTGTACCATCTGTACGATCTGAGCCAGGACAGTTGTGTTGCCAACGCCTGTCGCTTCCATTGTAAAGGCACCTTTCTGGTTGATCGTTCCCGCCAGGACACGGTCGCCTGCCGCTTTCTCCACCGGGATCGGTTCACCGCTCAGCATGCTTTCATCCACGGATGAATTTCCCTGCAACAGAGTCCCGTCCACCGGAATCTTTTCCCCTGGACGTACACTCACGACATTTCCCACCTGAAGCGTAGAGATCGGCACTTCTTCCTCTTTTCCATCCGTAACCAGCCGGGCAGTCTTAGGCTGTAACCCCATCAACCCTTTTATAGCCGAAGAGGTACTGTTCTTGGCCCGCTCTTCCATCAATTTTCCCAACAATACAAAGGCTATGATCACTCCGGATGCTTCATAATAGACATGAGGCTCCAAACCTTTATCCAGCCAAAAACCGGGACACAATGTATTGAAAAGGCTGAACAGGAAAGCGATCGAAGTACTGAGTGCCACCAATGTATCCATATTGGCCTTTCCTTTTAACGCATGCCGCACGCCACTCACATAGAACGAACGGCCGAAAAAGACCATGATAGCCAATGCCAACGCCATCATAATCCAGTTTCCGAACGGCATATGCATGAATACCATCCCTAACAGGGCTAAAGGAATGGATAACACCCATGCCCCTATCGTGTTCCGTTTCAAGACCCTGTAATGCTCGCGAGCCATCTCTTCCTGCATGGCCACGGGGTCTTCCGCCTCGACGATCAAATCATATCCGGCAGCCTGTACGGCGGCTTGCATGGCTTGCAAAGTAATAACAGCAGGATGGTAAGTAACCGTCAACGTATTAGCTGCAAAATTCACGGTCGCCTTCTCTACGCCAGGTAAAGCCTGCACCGTGCTCTCCACGTTACCTGCACAAACGGCACAACTCATTTCAAGGACGGGCAATATCTTAGTTTCTATTTCTCTCATATCGCGTTTAGATGTCAAAATTGTTTCCAATAGAATAACAAAGATACGGTTTATTCGGTTATCCCGGAATTAAAAAAAGATTCTGTGAATTTAATAGAATTATTTGCAGAAAGGGGCTATTATTTAACATTCGAATATGCGACCTTTGTCCAATAATCAAACGAATGAACGAATTAAAATTTAAGACGTATGATACTTGATTCATTGAACAACACAGAAAAAATCGAATGCCTGCATCCTCTATTCAATAAAGCATTCGATTATGTAAAATCCACCGACTTCTCTAAAATGGAAGATGGGAAATATGAACTGGATGGTTCCCGTTTATATGTAAGCATCGCCAGTATCTTTGGCAAAGAGAAACAAGATGCCGCTATCGAAACGCATAAAAAATACATTGACATCCAGATGCCTTTGTTAGGCGTTGAAAAAATCGGTTGGAAACCCGGATGCGAGTTACAGGAAGAATCTGCTCCATACAATGAACAGAAAGACATTACATTTTATGTCGACCGTCCGACTGCCTACACAAAAATCTACCCAGGACAGTTTGCCATCTATTTCCCGGAAGACGGCCATGCACCCGGTATCGGCCAGGGGAACATCCGTAAAGTAATCGTGAAAGTACAAGTAGAAGAATAAAAACATATATGCTTCGTTTTTAAGACACCCCTGTTTTGAAAACGAAGCATATATGTTTTATGTCGAAAACAGAGCCACCAAGCCTAACATCAGACTGAAAAAGTGACCTTTCCTGAAATCAGTTTACAGATTAAACAATTATAACT
>ERZ791875.1948-NODE-1948-length-12023-cov-5.528242_pt1 | contig 12023 bp, 7 predicted proteins | sample MGYA00510278_ERZ791875 | MGnify/ENA primary metagenome ERZ791875 (study PRJEB30046, sample SAMN00792078) | human gut metagenome | study: EMG produced TPA metagenomics assembly of the A metagenome-wide association study of gut microbiota in type 2...
CAGCCGAACCGCGCGGCCCGCTTCTGGAGCTTCTGGGCGCGCATCAGGGCGGGCAGGGTGGCCGGGACGGTGTCCAGCTCATCGGCCAGAGTCGTGCGGCCCTTTTCCTTATTTTTGAGCGCATCCCAGCTGTTTATACCAGCATTTTCCGCCGCCGAGGAAGCAAAGATGTTCGGGTGGCGGAAGACCAGCTTCTCGCACACCTCGCGGCAGACCTTTTCCATGTCGAAACGGCCCCGCTCCTCCTCGATGACGGTGTGGAACACCACCTGCATCAGGACGTCGCCCAGCTCTTCCTGCATCATGACAGGGTCGTCAGCGTCGATGGCTTCCAGCGCCTCGCACGTTTCTTCCAGAAAGTTTTTCCGGATGGAAGCGTGGGTCTGGACTTTGTCCCACGGACAGCCGTTCTCCCCGTCTCTCAGGATGCGGATGATCTCCACGAGGTCTTCCGCCGTATAGTGTTCCCTCGGCGTCCAGTCCTGCATGGGGCGTCTCCTTTCCGCATTCCGAAAACATCTGCGAACAGATTCAAATTGTACCTCAGAATCTGCCGAAATGCAAGGGTACAAGCGCATTTTCCGGCTTTTTGCGGCAAAATTTTCATTTCATTCACAACAAAAGGCGGCATCCCCCGGAGGACACCGCCCTGCGTGGACTTTTTCGCTTACAGCTGTGCGCCGCACTTGTTGCAGAACAGCGCGTCGTCCGAGACGGGCGCGCCGCACTGGGGGCAGGTCTTGGCCTTGTCGTCCTCGGGCTTTTCCTCGGCGGGCTCTGCGGCAGCGTCAGCCGTCACGTCGGCGGCGGCCTCTTCCGTATCCTCGAAAGTCGTCTCAATGACGGTATCCGGCTCGAGAGAGGCTTTCAGGTCGGAGAGCTCCTGCTCGATGTTGGCGATCATCTCGATGTATTTGTCCACAAGGGGCTGGTTCTCCTCGTTGCCCTTGGCCAGACTATACACCAGAGCGCCCAGCTGGCGCTGCGCCTTGTACAGCTTGCTCTGCGCGTTCACGATCTTTGCCTGGGTGCGGCCCTTTTCGGCCAGATCCAGCGCGGCATTCCTGCCTTTCTCGGCATACTCGAGGCCCATTTCCTTGATCTTATTGAAGTCCATAAAAGACACCTCACTTGTCTATGCCCGGGGTGGGCAGCACTCCTCTGCGTTTTCTGCTCAGGCTGTCCCTGTGCCGCCGGAGATTATTTTTATTATAGCGCACTCCCGGGGGGAATGCAACGAATCCCACCCAAGTTTTACAGAATCGTGCGGATTTGGAAACATTTTTTTCGCAATTTGCACACTTTCCGCGTTCTGATGTCGTTTAGAAGCTGTTTTCGTAAGCAGGGTGCGCCGAACGGCGAGGATTTTTGCCCGCAGACAAGGCGATTTTCCGCAGCAATCCTGACGGATTGCAAGGGAAAGCAACGCAGTATGCGGGCAAAAAGACCGTTTCGGGCGGTGTGCAATGCTTAGGAAAACGGCTTCTCAAACCTCACCTGCGTAGAACTCGCGCAGCATGCTGTCGGCGGGCAGAAGCTCCAGCTCCACCGGGGCCACATGCTCGAAGCGGCGGGCCGTCTCGTCCCAGAGCTCCGCGTTGTGGCCTTCCAGCGTGAAGCGCTGGCTCACCGGGCGCAGGAGCTTTGCGATGAGGCCCAGCTCGTAGGTGAAGGAAGTGTCCAGCAAAAAGTCTGCTGTAGTCTTGAAGCCCTTGATATACCGGGTCTCGCCGTCGAGGACTCTGTCCCACATGGCGAGGGTCTTGGCGGGGCTGCGGCCCCGGGCTGCGGCATCCCGCAGGGTGCGGCGGCAGAGGCGGATGTCCTGGGTGTTGATGACACGGCGGCCATCGATGCAGTATTCCTCCCGCAGGCCGGCGTAGATGCGGTAGACGTCGTCGCCCTTCACGAGGCCCGTCAGCTCAGGGTTCAGGGCGTGGATGCCCTCCACGATGCAGACGCCGCCCTTGAGGTCCAGCGTCTCCGTCTCGGAGGAGCGGGACTCGGCGGTGAAGTCGTAGATGGGCAGCACGGTCTTGCCGGTGGTGCTCAGATCGCTGAGGCACTGGCGGATGAGGGACATATCCAGCGTGTCGGGGTTCTCGTAGTCCAGCGTACCGTCGGGCAGGCGGGGGTAATACTGAGCGCCCTTGAAGAAGTTATCCAGACTGATGACATGGGCCGGGGTGCCGGAGGCTTCCAGAGCCTCGGCCACCTTATGAGCCGAAGTCGTCTTGCCGCTGGCCGACGGGCCGGTGAGCATGACGATCTTGGCGCGGGAGTCCCTGATCTTCTGGGCAGCATAGGCCACCCGCTGGCGGTAGCTCTTCTCGCTCATCTCCGCCAGCGCCGCCGGGCTCTGGGCGGCGACGTTGTACAGGTCTATCTCAACCAGACGTTTCGGTACCCAAATCGTGATCATAAAAAACAGCCACTCCTTTTTTCCGCTCCAGCACTTCGTCGAAACGCTGGATGTATTCTGTCGGATACTTGAAATTGAAGATGCGCTGCATCCGCTTGCCGCCGTCGGCCACCAGCTTGGTGCTGCCGCCTGCGCCGGCCGAGAGGATGGTCTGGACTTCTTCCATGATATAGATATTATAATACCCCTCGTGGCCCGGCTTGCACCAGCCCACGTTTTCCAGGTTTTGGAGGGTATTTTTCTGACGATAGAGGTAGTAGGGCCGATAGCCCGCCTCGGCCAGCAGATGGCACCTTTCCAGCATGGCGGCCACATCGGCGTAGTCGTTCTCCTTCTGGCCCTCGATGACGATGCGGGAGGCCCGCTTGAGGGTCAGGGTGTGGACGGTGATGTTCTCAGGGTCGAGGGCGATGGCCTGACGCAGGCTCTTCTCGAACCCTTCCACCGTGTCGCCGGGCAGGCCGGCGATGAGGTCCATGTTGATGTCGTCGTGGCCTGCGGCCCGGGCCTCGGCATAGCAGTCGAGGATGTCCTGAGCCGAGTGCCTGCGGCCAATGTTCGCCAATACTTCATCCGAGAAGGTCTGCGGATTGATGGAGATGCGGGTCGCGCCGTATTCTCGGATGACGGCCAGCTTTTCGGCGTCGGTGCAGTCGGGGCGTCCGGCTTCCACCGTGTATTCCACGATGGCGGAAAGGTCGAAGCAGTCCCGCACCGTCCCCATGAGCTGGCGCAGCTGCGCTGCCGAGAGGCTGGTGGGGGTGCCGCCGCCGATGTAGATGCTGCAGAGCTTCAGCCCGGCCTTGTCGGCCTCGTCCCGGATGGCCTCGACCTCTTTGCACAGGCAGTCCACATAGGGCTGCACCAGCTTGCGGTCACGGTCGAGGTTGCAGCTGACGAAGCTGCAATAGCTGCACCGGGAGGGGCAGAACGGGATGCCGATGTAGAGGCTGTAGGTCCTGGGCGCGCTGCCTGCTTTCAGGATAGGCTCCTGCAAGTCCGCGATGGCCTTGGCCATGCCGTATTTTTCGGGCGAGCAGTCGAAGCGCTTGAGGAAGAAATCGTCGATCTCCTCTTCCGTCCAGCCTGCGGCCCGCTTGTCGTGGACGAGGCGCACCGGGCGGACGCCGGTCATCTTGCCCCAGGGCGGGCGGACGCCCGTCCAGCTGCGCAGCAGGTCATAGGTCAGGCTGGCCAGCGCAAATTCCGGCGTCTCGCCGCCCTCTTCCACGGGAATGGGCAGAGGTGCTTCGGCGATCCGGCTCTTGCTGCCCTGCCGCACCATGGCCCAGAGCTTGTCAGGCCGCTTCTCGGCCCAGACGCAGTCTGCGCCGTCCTCGGGCGGGGTGAGGGTGAGCGGGGCCATTGGGTAGAACAGGCGGACGAGGTGCTCCACCTCGTAGCCCGAGCCGAGGCCCGTGATATAGATATTCATGTGAAATCCCGCCTTTTTATGCGTTTCTCAGCGCATTTTTGATATAGAAGTTGGTGGCGGCCTCCTGCCCGAAGGTGGAGAAATCGCCGTGGCCGGGCAGCACCTGCGCCTCGGCCGGGACGGGCAGGGCCGCGAACTTGCGCAGGCTCTCGTCCATCTTCCGGCTGTCGCCGCCCTCGAGGTCGGTGCGGCCGATGCTGCCCTGAAAGACGGTGTCGCCCACGAAGAGATAGCCCCCGCACAGCAGCACCACGCTGCCCTCGGTGTGGCCGGGGGTGTGCCAGACGGTGAAGCGCAGCTCGTCGAGGGGGATGACCTCGCCCTCTTCGTAGCCGCTGTCCGATCCCTTGAGGGGCAGCAGCTGGGTCCCCCGACAGTCGGCGGGCTCACAGTAGAGCTTTGCGCCCCACTCGCGGCTCAGGACCCCCGCACTGCCCACATGGTCGTAGTGGCCGTGGGTGCAGAGGATGAGGCTCAGCCTGCCGCCGTGCTCCTTTAAGATCTTATCGTACTCCTGCACCTCGGCGGCGGGGTCGATGACCACCGCGTTGCCTGCGTCCGAGATGAGCAGGAAGCTGTTGGTGTAAAACGGCGCAGGGCCGACCAGATGAAATGCCTTCATGGTTTATTTTTCTCCTTTATGCCACTCGTCGGTGTCGATGACGATGGTGCAGGGGCCTTCGTTGACCAGCGACACCTGCATATCCGCGCCGAACTCGCCGTGCTGGACATCCTTGAGGCCCTGCCTGTTCATCTCGGCGAGGAACAGCTCGTAGGCGTCCACAGCCAGCGGCGGTCTTGCCGCCTTGATGAAGCTGGGGCGGAAGCCCTTCTTCGTGTCGCCGTAGAGGGTGAACTGACTCACCACCAGCGCGGAGTACCCGAGGTCCTTTGCGCTGAGGTTCAGCTTGTCGTTTTCGTCCTTGAAAATGCGCAGGCCCGCGCATTTTTCAGCCAGCTTCGGCACGATGTCGAGAGTATCGGTGTCCTTGACGCCCAGCAGGATGACGAGGCCGGGACCGATGGGGCGCGGCTCGCCGCCGTTGACCCGGACGCTGGCCGAGGATACGGCCTGAATGACTGCACGCATATTAGCTCCTTGTTACCTTGAGCACATCCTTGACTTTGGACAGACGGGCCACGACCCGGTTGAGGTGCTCTGTATTGTTGATGCCGATGGTCAGACTGATGACGGCACAGTTGTTCTCCACCTGACGGGCGTTCATGGCGTAGATGGGGACGCGGATGTCAGCCAGCGCGGCCAGCACATCGGACAGCAGCTCGTTGCGGTTGAGGGCGATGATCTCCAGACCGGCCTTGTAGCTGTCCTTGACGCTGTCGGCCCAGTACGCCTTGACCCAGCGGGGGGCGTTGGAGGGGTCTTTCATGCTGGACACCGCGTTGGCGCAGCTCTGCTTGTGGATGGAGACGCCGAAGCCCCGGGTGATGAAGCCCACGATGGGGTCGCCGGGCAGGGGCGAGCAGCACTTGGCAAACTTGATGGGGGTGTTGTCGAAGCCCTCCACCACTACGCCGTCGGTGGCGTGGACGCGGCTCAGATCGACCTTCGGCAGGTCCTCCACCGACTTGTTCTCAGCAGCCTCGGCGGCCTTGAGCTTCTGCCACTCCTCTTTGAGCTTGGGCAGGCAGTTGGCGATGGTCATGCCGCCGTAGCCGATGGCAGCGTAAATTTCCTCCGCGTTGTTCTGGCGCAGACGGCGGCTGCAGCTGCCCACGAACTCATCCAGCTGGTCGTCGGGGATGAAGATCATCTCCCGGCGCAGCTCTTTGGCCAGCGTGTCGCGGCCCTGCTGGATATTCTCTTCGCGGCGCATCTTCTTGAACCAGTTGCGTATCTTGCTCTTGGCCTCGCTGGTGCGCACGATCTTGAGCCAGTCGCGGCTGGGGCCTTTGTCCGCCGGGCCGAGGATGACTTCAATGATCTCGCCCGTCGCCACGACATGGTCGATGGGGACGATGCGGTTGTTGACCTTACAGCCCACCATCCGGTTGCCGACGGCAGAGTGGATGGCGTAGGCAAAGTCGATGCAGTTTGCGCCCGCAGGCAGGTTGATGACGTCGCCCTTCGGGGTGAAGGCAAAGACCTCCTCCGGCAGCAGGTCGCTCTTCAAATCGTGGAGCAGGTTGCCGGAATCCTCGCTGACGCGCTGGTTTTCCAGCAGCTGGCTGACCCATGCCAGCCGCTCGTCCAGCTTATCGTGGCCCTCGAGGCCCTCCTTATACTTCCAGTGGGCGGCAACGCCGTACTCGGCCTGCTCGTCCATGGTGCGGGTGCGTATCTGCACCTCGAAGGGGATGCCCTCGTGGCCGATGACGGTGGTGTGGAGGCTCTGGTAGCCGTTGGGCTTGGGGGTGGAGATATAGTCCTTGAAGCGGTTGGGCAGCGGGTGGTACATATCGTGGATGAGGCCCAGGGTGCTGTAGCACTCAGCCAGGGTGTCCAGGATGATGCGCACCGCGTAGATGTCGTAAATTTCATCAAAGGACTTGTTCTGCATGATGGTCTTGCGGTAGATGCCGTAGATGCTCTTGACTCTCCGCTTGATGGTCGCGCCCTCGATGCCGCTCTCCTCGAGGCGGCTCTTGATGACGCCCGACACGCTGGCCAGGAACTCGTCGCCCGCGCGCTCGCTGAGCATCTTGTTGATCTCCTCGTAGCCCACGGGGTCGAGGTAGTGGAGGCTGCGGTCTTCCAGCTCCTCCTTGACGTTCAGGATGCCCAGACGGTTGGCGATGGGGGCGTAGACCTCCATGGTCTCCCGGGCCTTGTCGCGGCGCTTCTGCTCCGGCCATGCGTCGCCGGTGCGCATATTGTGCAGGCGGTCACAGAGCTTGATGATCATGACGCGGACGTCACGGCTCATGGCCAGCAGCATCTTGCGCAGATTCTCGGCCTGCAGCTCTTCGATATTGGAAAATTGGATCTTGGTCAGCTTGGTGACGCCGTCCACCAGCGCGGCCACCTCTTCGCCGAAAGCGGCGGTCAGGTCGGTCAGTGTGGTGGGGGTGTCCTCCACCACGTCGTGGAGCAGGGCGGCGGCGATGCTCTCGCTGTCCATGCCGAGGTCCAGCACGAGGCGGGCCACGGCCAGCGGGTGGCAGATATAGGGCTCACCGCTGCGGCGGCAGACCCCCTTGTGGGCGTCGTTGGCCAGATCGTAAGCCTTTTCTATCATGGCCATGTTGTAGGCCTTGCCGCTGGCCTTGATGGCCTCCACCAGCTTCTCCCAGGTCACGATCTCGGGCCGCACCTCCGAGGGAAGGGTCCCCTCAGGGGCGTTGGCCGGCAGGGCCGTTGCGGCCACGGTAGCCATCTCCGTCACCGGCACGGGCTGGTGGAGATGGGTCTTTGCAGAGTAGCGGTCCTCTTTCGCCGCAGCCGGTGCCGCGGGCGCGGGGACGACAGGTTTCTTTCCCTCAGGCATCTTTATCGTTCCTCCAGACATTTCAGGATGGGCGCATCGGCAAGGTTCTTCTTGCCGGTGGCAGGCACGAGTTCCCAGAACTTTGCCCCGCCCCGGTCAGCCGCTGTGATGAGGCCGACCTGTTCCAGCGCGGCGACGGCCACCAGCGTCCGGCCGGTGTTCTCCTCGCCGAGTTTTGCAAACAGGGGCTGCAGGTCTTCGGCGTGCCAGCGCCGCGCCTGCAGCTCCCGATAAACGGTGATGATATGGCTGCGCTCCGGGGCGATGCTCTCCTTCTGCTCCGGCGTCAGGGGCGTACCCCGGCGCAGCGCCTGCACCAGCGCGGCCTGCTCCGCAGCTGTGTTGCCGAGGCCCGCCGGGTGCAGCTCGATGATGCGGCCCGACAGCTGTGCGCCCCGGGGCGAATCGTAGACCGAAAGGCTGATGGCTGCGTCCACGACGTCGCCCGTCGAGTAAGGCACCTGTTCCGGGTGCATCCCGAACCAGACGGCATAGATGCTGGAACTGCCCTGCCGCAGACGCAGGCGGCAGTGTTTGCCCTCCGAGACGGCGTAGACGCCCTCCACGACAGCCATTTCCAGCACGAAGACCGGGCTGGGGTTGTCGGCACCGTAGGGTGCCAGCTGGTCGAGGCGGCGGACGCTCTCCACCGTCAGACGGTCGAGGTGGACGGACAGATCACACTCCAGCGGCGGGGTGCGCAGCACGGGACACTCTCGGGCCGCCCAGTCGTTGAGCCGCTGGCGGAGCGTCTGCAGATCCTCTTCCCGCACCGAGAGGCCCGCTGCCATGGCGTGGCCGCCGAAGCGGAGCAGGATGTCGGCGCAGGAGGCAATGCACTCGTGCAGGTTGAAGCCCTGCACGCTGCGGCCGCTGCCCTTGCCCTCGCCGTGCTCATCTACCGACACCACGATGACCGGGCGTCCGGTCTTTTCCACAAGGCGGGAGGCCACGATGCCGATGACGCCGGGGTGCCAGTCTCTGCCCCAGAGCAGGATGACCCGGTCTTCGAGGCGTTCCGGCTCAGCGTCCAGCAGCTCCTGCGCGGCTTTGACGATCTCCATCTCCGTCTCCTGCCGCTGGATGTTGATGTCGCTCAGCTTATGGGCCAGTTCGACCGCCCGGTCTTCGTCCTCACAGAGCACCAGCTGCAAAGCGGTGACAGCGCTGTCCATCCGGCCCGCCGCATTGATGCGGGGCGCGATGGCGTAGCTGATGTTCTCTGCCGTCACCGGCTTGCCTGCAAGGCCCACCTCTTCCAAAAGGGCGCAGAAGCCGGGTCTGTCCGTATTTTGCAGCTGGCGCAGACCGGCTTTGACGATGGTGCGGTTCTCCCCTGTCAGGGGCATGACGTCGGCCACGGTGCCAACAGCGGCGAGGTCGCCGCAGTATTCCAGCATCTCTTCCGGCGGGCAGCCATCCAGCGCGGCGCAGAGCTTGAAGGCCACGCCCGCGCCGCACAGGCCCTTGAAGGGGCTGTGGTCGTCGGCACGGCGGGGGTCCACGATGGCCGCTGCCTGAGGCAGGGTGTCGTGGGGCAGATGGTGGTCTGTGATGATGAGGTCGATGCCGAGGCTGGCCGCGAATGCGGCTTCCTCTACGGCAGAGATGCCGTTGTCCACCGTGACGATGAGGCGGCAGCCCTTATCGTAGATCGACTGGATGGCGTTCTTCGAGAGACCGTAGCCGTCGCCCTCCCGGCTGGGCAGCATACACTTGACGGCGGCACCCATTCCTTTCAGGTGCTGATAGAGCAGGGCCGTGGCGGTCACACCGTCCACGTCGTAGTCGCCGAAGACGACGATGGTCTCCCCCTCGTCGATGGCCCGCAGGATGCGCTCACAGGCTTTGTCCATGTCGGTCAGGAGCATGGGGTCGCTCAGCTCTTCTTCGCCCGCCAGAAGGGTCAGCGCCTCGGCGGGGTCGGTGATGCCCCGGGCAGCGAGGATGCCGGCCAGCAGGCCGGCTTCTTTCTGCTGGGCCGCGAGGACAGAGCGGTACTTTTCCTCGCTCCACTCTTCGTCCATGTTCTGGTATTCCAGCTCTTCGGTGTTCTGCTGGGCGATGGCCGCTGTCAGCTCTTTCAGGGCGGCGCGGTCAACGGTCTTGGTGTTCCAGGCCCGGTAGGTCATCGCAATCCCTCCCCGGCCAGACCATCGTTCGCCAGCATCCCCTGCAGCGCAGCGATCTCGCTGGAAATGTCCAGCGCCACGTCCGACAAAAGCTTATCGTAGAGGTTATCATAAGCCTGATTCAGGGTGTGCAGGATGCCCGCAATATCCCGGCGGATGGCCTCCGCGTTCTCGCCCTGCTGGCTCTGCACGTCGTTGTAGGTGTGCAGGAGCTTGAGGGTGGTGGGGATATAGTATTCCGCAAAGCGGCGGGCCTTGGGCAGGCTCTCGGGGTGGGCTTCCAGCCAGGCACAGATGGACTCGGTGGTCTTCTGCATATGCTGCAGCTCCTCCACAGCCCGCTCATCCTCCATGAGCTCCTGCTCCTTCTCAAGCACCTGCGCAAAGCGGCGGGTCGTCTCGAGGTTCAGGGGGACTTCTCCGGCCTGTTCCGGCGCTTTTTCCGGTTCGGGCTGGGGCTGATCTTCCTGCGCGGCGCGGTAGTCCTCCGCCGTCAGGTAGAGCTTGTCGTTTTTCTCGTCCAGCCAGGCACTGAGCCAGCCCTTGTGGATGAATTTCCGCAGCATCTTGAGAGCCTTGGTCTTCTTTTTATGCGTCAGGTCGGCCAGCATGGAGAGGGACAGGCCCTTGTGCCAGTCGAAGCCCTCGGCGGTATCGGCGTAGAGCTCCAGGGTCTTGGCGGCCTTCATACGGGACGCGCCCGCCGCGGTCAGCCAGCCGAACACAGCGGTCACAGCGGCAGAGCACCACCCCGTCACCGCGATAGCACCCAGTGCAAAATCGCCGATGGCACTGAGGACCGTCATATCAGCCGCCACCATCACGCCGCCGGACGTGAACGCCCCCGCCGTGCCAAAGCAGGCGATGGCCGTGATGCCGAAGAGGACGGCGAAGGTGATGCCGGTCGCCAGCATGGCGACGCCTGCGCCGTGGCGCTTTTTGGCGCTGGCGCGGATATTCTCGATGGCCGTCGGTTCCGGCTTCTTCGCAAAGAAATTGCGCGCCCAGTCGGTCATCCCGCTGGCGCCGGCGCTGCTTCCGGCCTCCCCGGCCCGCTTCTGGTACTCCTGTTTTCCGGCCTGAAAGGCCCGGCCTGCCTCCGAGATGCCATAACCGGCGGCGTTCACCGCGGCGCGGCCCACATCCCACACACGGTCGCCGATCTCCTCGCCCCGGCCCTCAAAGCCGTGGCGGAAGGAGTCGGACATGGTGTTGCCCAGCTCGCGGAGCTGTCGTTCCAGCTCCTGCTGCACCTTACGGCCTTTGCTGTCCTTCGCCGTGCGGTCAAAATCGTCTTCACGATCAGTCATTCAACTTCTCACCCTTCTGCCGGGCTGTACCGGCTGATGATGGCGCGGGCCACCCGCAGGCCATCGACGGCGGCACTCATGATGCCGCCCGCATATCCGGCACCCTCGCCGCAGGGATACAATCCTGCCAGCTGGGCGCATTCAAAATTTTCTTCCCGTTTCAGCCGCACCGGGCTGCTGGTACGGGTCTCGAGGCCGGTCAGAATGGCCTCGGGGGCGGTGTAGCCCGCAATTTTCCGCTCGTAAGCCCGCAGACCGGCCCGCAGGGTGTCGGCCAGTTCGGTCGGCAGCAGTGCGCCGAGGTCCGCAGCGACGACGCCCCGGTCATAGGTGGGCTGGACGCGGCCAATGTTCAGCCGGCCCCTGCCCTCCAAAAAGCTCTGGATGTTCTCCGCCGGGGCGGCATACTCTCCGCCGGGACGGCCTGCCGCATAGGCCCGGGCTTCCAGCTCCCGCTGGAAGGCGATGGCCTTCCGGGGGTCGTTGCCGAAGTCTTCGCCGCCCACGCTGACCACCACGGCCGCGTTGGCATTCCTGCCGCTGCGGGCGTGGTAGCTCATGCCGTTGGTCACGACGCGGCCCTTTTCGCTGGCCGAAGCCACCACCTGGCCGCCCGGACACATACAGAACGTATAAACGCACCGTTTTTCAACGTGCTGCGAAAGCTGATATTCGCCGCGCGGCAGGGCCGGATGGCCCGCCGCCTCGTGGTAGAGGCTCTTTTCGATCTCCGATTGGAGATGCTCTGCCCGGAAGCCGACGCTGAAGGGCTTGCACTCCAGCACGAGGCCGCTGTCCATCAGCATCCCGAAGGTGTCGCGGGCCGAGTGGCCCACCGCGAACACCAGCGCCTCACAGGGGAAGGCGCCGTCCGTGGTCTGGATGCCGACGAGCCGGCCATCCCGCCGCTCGAAGCCGGTGAGGGCTGTGTTGAAGTGGACCTCGCCGCCCAGCGACTCGATCTCTTTTCGGATCGAAGTGATGACGCCCCGCAGCAGGTCGGTGCCGACATGGGGCTTCTGCTGCCAGGCGATCTCCTTCGGCGCGCCGTGCTCGAGGAACACTTCGGTCACGAAGCCGCAGAGCTCGTCGCCGATGCGGGTGGTGAGCTTGCCGTCCGAGAAGGTTCCGGCGCCGCCCTCGCCGAACTGGATGTTGGCGTTCTCGTCCAGCTCACCGGTGGCGGAGAAATGCTCCACGGCCTTGACGCGCTCGTCCAGCGCCGGGCCGCGTTCCAGCACGATGGGCCGGTAGCCCTGACGGGCCAGCAGCAGCGCC
>ERZ791875.1949-NODE-1949-length-11996-cov-8.716020_pt1 | contig 11996 bp, 8 predicted proteins | sample MGYA00510278_ERZ791875 | MGnify/ENA primary metagenome ERZ791875 (study PRJEB30046, sample SAMN00792078) | human gut metagenome | study: EMG produced TPA metagenomics assembly of the A metagenome-wide association study of gut microbiota in type 2...
GTTGGTAGAGCAAAGGACTGAAAATCCTTGTGTCCCCGGTTCGATTCCTGGTGGTACCACTTAAGAAACAGGCAAGACAAATCAAGCCCTTGAATTTCATTGAAATTCAGGGGCTTGATTTTCTGCCATCCATGCAATTTTACGCCTTTCAAGACAAATACTAAAATGAAACGGATGGGACTTGGACGGGGGCTGTAAGTCATGCCTGGATGTGCTTTTTGCGCTGAATAACAGTGTTTTGTATGCTCGACAACCGCTGTCGTTTCGTGCCGGGCGTTGCGATATAACCCATGTTATTTCGTGCTGTCGTGTCGGCTTGACAAGAACCGCCATACTTCTGTTGCCACCTTTTCACCGCCTGCCGACAAGGATGCAGTTCCGCAGACGGCCTGTAAAACCGTGGCCGGATAACCGATTTTGACCATCAGTTCCTTTTGCCCGGACATAGTTCCGCTATTTTCTTTTTCAGATTATCCGCGTTGACCGGCTTGGGCAAACAGCCGTCAAAGCCGCAGGAAAGGATGCGGCGCATATCTTCGGGGTAAGCGAAAGCCGTCACGGCCACGATCGGTATGTCGGGCGATAATTTCCGGATTGCGGCAGTCGCTTCGTAGCCGTCCATCTCCGGCATCTTGATATCCATCAGAATCATGCACGGACGGTGCTTTTCAAACAAATCGATGGCTTCGCGCCCGTTCCAGGCGTGCAGCAGCGTATATTGTTTTTTGAGCATTGCCTCCAACAGTTTGTAGTTCGCCGGATCGTCTTCGGCAATCAGCAGGATTACCTTTCCGGTTTCCATACAGGGGGCTTTGAACCCCTTTTCGGTGGATTGCGCCGCGGGAGCCGAGGTTTGGATGCTTCTCGAAGGCAGCAGGAACCAGAATGTGGAGCCCTGCCCTTCGGCCGATAAGACGCCTATTTCGCCGCCCAGCCGTTCGATAATGCTTTTGCTGATGGCAAGGCCCAGTCCCGTGCCCTGGGCTTTGGAATCGAGTTTGGTGAAACGGTCGAATACACGATTTATCATGCCGGGAGCTATGCCGCATCCCGTATCTTCCACATAAAAATACCAACGTCCGTCGTGATGCCTCCGGTATCCGAAATGAATATGTCCCTTTTGTGTGAACTTTGCCGCATTGTTTATGAAATTATGAAGCACCTGCAGCAGACGCCCGCGGTCGGTATGAATCGTACAGCCGGGCTCCTGGTGCGTGCAGGCCACTTCGATGCCGGGGCTGTCCACTTTCAGGCGGGCCGTCTGCTCCAGTTCGTTCATAATCCCGTTCAGGTCATGGTTCGCGAAGGTAAATTCCAGCGTGCCGGCTTCTATCTTGGACAGGTCGAGAATATCCCCGACGAGCTGCAGCAGCAGGGCATTGCTGTTCCGGATGATGTTGAGATACTCCTGTTTTTCGGATTCCTCCTCCGACTCTGCCAACAGTTCGGAGAAGCCTACAATCGCATTCAAAGGCGTGCGTATCTCGTGGCTCATGTTGGCGAGGAAAGCGCTTTTGAGCGTATTGCTGCGCACGGCCTCTTCCTTGGCTTCGCGCAGGGACTCTTCCAGGCGTTTCTGGGCCGAGACCACACGGGCCGATCCGATCAGTTGCCGGGGTTTAACGCCGGTTCCTGATCTGAAAATATTACTCAAAGTCTCCACCCATTCGTATTCCCGGTCATTGTACCAATGTATCGGATAGACTTCGTGGAATTCCGATATGCGGCCTTCGATAAGGTCGTTAAACTGGTCGATGGCGTGTGTCCTGTAATCGGGAGCTATCCGGGCGAAGAACTCGTCGAAGGAGAGGGCGAATTCCCCGTTCTCATCGGGCGCAGCAGCCTCTTCCGAATGGTATATGTCGTAGTCGCAGGAGAACCTTCCCGCCGTCAGGTCTCCTTTCCACGGAACAATCTGCGCAATATTCAAAACCGAAGAGAGAATCATGTTCTTGGAGGCGAGTTCATGCTTGGCCTGCAACAGCGACGCCTGGGTCTGGGTCAGTTCGGAGATGTCGAGCACGCTGTTCATAATCAGGTTTTCACCGCCGAACTCGAACTGGGTGCGCGTAACCATGAACGTATGTTCGTTCCCGTCGACGGTCATGTGTTTTTCGACGCCCTGATACTGCTTTTCATGGCCTTCGAACAACCAGCGGTCGAGCGCCTGCACTTTCCGGGCCATCTCTTCGGTCATAAAGAGCTCTTCCGTACCTCCGACCATCTCGGCCGCCGTGTGCCCGAATATCTCCGCCTTTTTACTCCAGTAGACGTAGCGTCCGGTGTCCATACTCTTGACAGCGACGGGAACGGCGATGTTGTCCAGCACCTCGGCAAAAAAGCGGCGCAGGTGCTGCGATTCGATTCGGGTAACGAATTCATCGTCGATAGTCCGCAGTTGAATCAGGATATGTTGCGTTTTCAGGTAAAGCAGGGATGCTTCGTAATGGTACGTTTTGCCGTCGCTGGCGCCCGGACGGGTGAACGCGAACCGGGAAGGCCGTTGGGTGCGTATTACGGTCTGAATCTGTTCGTAGCCGATGTCAATCACGTTTTTCAGGTGTTTTTCCGTGAGGCGGCGGCCGAGCAGCACGGGGACGTCATCGGCCGATACGATTTCCGGTTTGGGATGGATGATGTCCAGTACCGTACAGTCCCGGTCGCAGAGAATCAGCATGTCGGGTATCGCTTCGCAGATGACGTTCCGAAGGTCGGCTATTTTGGGGTGTGTCGCAACGCTCATATATTTACATGTTTTTCATCGCATTGACAGGCAGTTTCAGCGTAAAACGGGCTCCCGCTTTAAGCCGGGACGAAACGCTGACCGTTCCTCCCAGGTGTTCGATAATGGTTCGGCAAATCGACAGTCCCAGCCCGGCGCCTTGTGCGAAATCATCGACCTTATAGAAGCGCTCGAAAATACGTTCGGTCTGATCGGCCGGGATGCCGCAACCGGTGTCGGCCACAAATATCCTTACGCTTTCCCCGTCGCTCGAAAACGAATACCCCAAATCGATATGCCCGCGGGATGTAAATTTGACCGAGTTGCCCACCAGGTGCTCCACCACCTGCCGCAGGCGGATGGTGTCGGTGGTAATCTTGATGTCATTCGGCGGAAGCAGCAGGTTGAAATCGACACCCCGGGGTATGGAACCGGCTTTCCGGACGTAGATGTCCCGCAGCAACTGCCCCAGAGCGTATTCCGCGAAATTGTATTCAATCGATTCCGATTCGATGCGCGAGAGGTCGAGGATATCCGACACCAGCGTGAGCAGGTGGTCGCAGTTCCTGCTAATCAGCGCCGCATATTCCTTTGCCTCCTCACTGTCCGGCTCGGCCTCGCCGCCTGCGAGCAGGTTCGAGAAACCCACGATCGCGTTCAGGGGCGTGCGTATCTCGTGGCTCATGTTGGCGAGGAAAGCGCTTTTGAGCCGGTCGCTCTGCTCCGCCTTATTCTTGGCGTCGGTCAATGCCTCTTCGATATCCTTATGCGCCTGTGCGCTCATGCAGATACCCACGATACGGTAGGGTTTGCCGTTCACTTCGCCCAGATAGGTCGACTGCGCTTCGAACCATTCGTAGGTGTCGTCGCCGCGGCGCAGCCGGAACGAAACCCGATAGGGATAATGCTCACCGTTGAGCTGCATGGCAAGGGCGTCGAATACCTCTTGCCTGTCCTCGGGATGAAGCCGCGAGGAATATTCCTCCATGGTCATCGTACCGTCTTCGGTGGGAATCCCCGTATATTCGTAATAGCGCGGATCGATCACCATGGCCCCGAGTCCGAAATCATAAAACCACGGAAAGATTCCGCTCGTCCTGAGCGCCATGTCCACCATCGAATCATTCGTCATTTCATCCGCCACATTGCGGAATGAGAACATGAAACTGCCGCCGTCCAGACGCGAGAATGTCCCCGTGATAAAAAATATCAGGTTACCGTCGTCGGTATTGAGAATGGTATCTTTGGGAACGGCCACTTTCCCGGTCGCAGGAGCAGCGACCCCTGCGATAAGATCCGGCAGGATATTTTTATTATGAAATGTGAGCGAGAGCACTTCCGTGAGTTTACAGCCCGTAATCTCCTCCGCCAGATGCAGGTCTGCACGGGCCGGCCCGTTTGTCCGGAACACGACGCCTTCGGCATCGAAAAATATGACGCTGCTCTGCAATCCGTCCAGCAGGTTGTCCGGGATGTTTTGGATGTCCTTCCGGCACGCTTTCTTTTGCGTCATGTCCGTTTCCGTATTTTCGGGGTATGTAGTCGCAGCATACATAATAACTGTTTTTGCTCGGGAAATAGCGCTCTGTTCATTCCTCCATGGAGCCGGAATAGTGCGCTGACAGCCTGAAGCCGATTTTTATGGAGCTAAAATTAATGTAAAACAGCCTTTTATTCACCATCCGGTCGATTATTGCTTTTAATCGGCGAAACCACGACAGAAATATTGCAAAAACAACAGCTATCTTTGCCCACGTAAGATACGCTTATAGAGAGAATGGCAACAGAGAAGAAGACGGACCGGTTTGAAACCGGGCCTGCGGGATTCGGCAGGAAGTTCGAGTCCGAGTTCAGCCTCCATACGGAACTTGCGGACTTGCCGATATCCGATTGCCCGGCTTACCTGCAGGAGGTGGTCGGGGGTGTCTGCGTATCGGGTGCGGCTGTCGTAACCGCCTTCAACAGGCGATTTACGCTCCAGCCGGGAATGGTCTTTCTCCTGCTTCCCTGGCAACTGGTATCGATTCGGGAGGTCAGCGGCGATTTCCGCCTCACGTTCTACCGGGCGTCGGAGGAGATGTTCACCGACAGCCTCAGTTCCCTGTGGCGGGTCACGCCCGATTTCTTTTTCTTTATGAGCAAACATATCGCATCGGAAGCCGCGCCCGAAAACATCAGGCGGTTTCTGAACTATTGCGACCTGCTGGAATACAGGGCCAGGTTCGTGCCGGAGGCGTTCCGCAGGGAATCGGTTATGCAGTTGTTGAGAGTCTTTTTCTGGGATCGTTACATTTATTATGTCAGTGAAACGGATTCGCACAACCATAAATTCCACTATACCCGCAAGGAGGAGTTCGCCTACCGTTTCCTGCACATGGTTCTCGAAGATCACTCCCCGGATAAGGACGTGGCGTACTATGCCGAAAATCTGGGCGTTTCCCCCAAATACCTGACCACGCTGATCCGGAGTATCAGCGGGCATTCGGCCCGGGACTGGATTGTCCGCTACATGCTCCTCGAAATCAAATCGCTGCTGCGGGAATCGTCGATGGATTTGAAATCGATAGCCGCTCGGCTCCAATTTCCGGATCAGTCGACCCTGAGCCGTTTTTTCCGCCATTATACCGGCATGACTCCATCCAAATACCGCAAAAAGATTTTTTTCTGATTGCGCCCGATATTTACCCTGCGTTGCTGATATTTTCCGGCCGTGGGGGGCGGCGTTTTGTTGTAAAAACGCCCGGTTTTCGCCATTTCATGGCAATAATTTACCGGATAATTATCCATTGGAATATTGCATTTATTTTTGTGCCGATAAATAGTATTTTATATCGTGTCGCCTCCGCAACCCGGATGGCCGTGCGATATAGACGACAGACATAGAATAGAATAACAGCCATGAAAAAAGGACGAAACTTATGCTTGTTGCTGTGGGCAACCGTAGCATTTACCGCATTGCTGACCGGGTGCGTCAAACATCCGGACGCAGGGCCCGACATCCCGAAACCGGGCGAAGGCACTTTCGATTACGCCACGACGGTCAATATTCCGGTTTCGGTGGATTATTCCAGGAAGGGGAACAAAGCCCTTTTCGAAATCTACACGGAAAACCCGCTGGAGAAATCGGCAGACGGAACAACGGTCAAAAAAGAGGGTGTCCAGTCGATCCTGAAAGCCTACACCGACGACAACTCCAGGTATGCAGGTGTGGTCAATCTTCCGACGGCCGCCGACAAGGTGTGGCTGTACAGCGAATCCTACGGCCTGCCCACCTGCGTGGAAGCGGAAGTGAACGTGTCGGGTATCTCGTTCGAGTTGAATGCTTTCCTGAAAAAACTGGAAGCCGGGTCGCAGCAGGCGGATAAAACGACGGCGGCATCGGCCTCTTCGACACGCGGCGGGTCGACTCCGGAAAATATATTTAACATCCAGACAACCCTGGGAGGCTACGACAGAAACGGTATGCCCGATTATCTCGAAGCAACCCTTGCCGACGTTCCCGAAGGCTTGATGAACCGCATCCAGCATGTCCTGCTCCCCGGCACGGACAATTCCGAATATGCCAAACCGGCCGACCTGGTCAACATCGCACTGACGCAAGAGGCCTCCCTGACGCTGGTATTTCTCTCCGAACTGGCCCAGTGGACCAATTCCATCGGATACTATTGCTACGACACGAAAAATCCGCCCACGACCCTGGAAGCGTTCCTCAACCTGCCCAAGTATGTGGTGTTCCCGAACTGCTCGATGTATAACAGCAGCGAGGATCTTATGTCGGGTTATTTTCCGCCCATGCAACCCGGAATGCAGGTGAAACTGAAATATTACGGTAAAGACGGCCAGGCCTCGTACAAATTCCCGGCAGGCATTACGGTCGGCTGGTTCATTATGCCCAAGGGTTTCAATGTCGGCTGGAGCCAAATAGTAAATCCCACGAACTTTGCCGGATTCAAATGTTCGAACAGCATTTTTAACAATATGTATGGTCCGGAGCAGCGCGTCTGTGTGAGTCTTTACGACACGAAAAGCACCAAGACGGTCATCGGCTTCGAGGACGGCGCGGATAATGACTACAAGGATGTGATGTTCTACCTGGAATCCGATCCCGGGGAGGCCATCGTCGATCCCGATAGGCCGGTAATCGATCCCGGCGAAGAGGAATATCCCGACGTGGCGGGCGATCCGCTCGAAGGGACGCTGGCTTTCGAAGACCTGTGGCCCAGTCAGGGCGACTATGACATGAACGATGTCGTGATAGCCTATAATACGACCTTCACCACGAACAGGGACAACAAGCTAATCGCCATTACGGACGTGTTCACTCCGCTGCACGACGGAGGTACGCAGAACAATGCATTCGGATACCAGTTGGATATACCGGTTACGGCTGTCAAGAGCGTGACCGTGGATAATGCTAACTCCTCGGCGCAGACCGTAAACGGACTCGAAACCCGGCAGGACAAGGCTGTGGTCATGCTTTTCGACAACATCGACGATGCGCTGAAACAAGGGCCGATCACGGTTACCGTGGAACTGGACGGAAGCATCTCGATGGACAGGGTGACCCGAAAAACCCTGTACAATCCGTTTATCTGTGTGAGCGGCAGCAAGGAGGGATTCACGCCGGGAGCTATCCGCAAGGAGGTGCACCTGACCAACTACGCACCTACGGCATTGGCCGACCTTACCTGTTTCGGACTCGGCAACGACAAGAGTACAGTGGATAAGGGCGGCAATCCCGTCGGGCCGTACTATTACGTAACCTCCGATTCGCATCCCTTTGCCATCGACCTGCCGATAACCGACTACCGGATTCCGGCGGAAAAAGTCAAAATCGACGATTATTACCCCGGCTTTGCCGGATGGGTTACCAGCAACGGTGAGAAGAACAAGGAGTGGTACCTCCGACCCGCAAAATAGAATCGCCTCGACTTTTAACTACAATACCGGATTCGGTTTCGCGCGAGCCTGCCGCATTGCGGCGGGCTTTTTTTGTTCTGTCGCTGCCATTGCTTCGGCGGTGTTCTACTGCCCGGGAGCTGCAAAACGTTTCACGGGAGGCTGCGGTGGGCAGCCTCCCGATAGGGTGCGTGAAAACACGGGCTTCGTTTGCAATCTTACTCCGGAATCACGATCTGTTCCACGGGCTGTGCCTGTTGCCGATCTAGTGGATGGGACTGATAGGCGGTTTTCCCGAAGTCGATTCGTGCAAGGTCGATACAGCGGAGCGTGTTGTTGTAGGCCGTCTTGTAGTAGACCCGGCGGTTGGTCAGGTCGATGGCCGAGGTCCACTGCGTGGCGCTCGGAATGTCCGGACATTCGCCCCCGGAATGTTCGATGCCGATGGGAATGTCGAAATTGTTGAGCAGGTGGAAACATTGCTCTACGGTCTTGAACCCGGTGGCGCGCTGCGGAGCCGTGGCACGGTAAAAAGCGGCCCTCACGAAGCGCGACGGCGGCGTGGCGTCGCCCGGAAGGCCGAGGAACCCCGAATTGCCGCCCGTAGGACGCAGCGTTATGCTGCCCAGCCGTCGGACAGGGGCGTTGCCCGGATAGAGGTTCACGTAATTGTTCAGGTTGGTGAGCTGCCACTCGAAACCGGGGGCGTTGGTGAGCACGCCGACCTCGTTTTCGTAGAAATGCGGCACTCCGCCCACGATCTCCAGCACGACCTGCCGTCCGGACGGCTCTCCGATGCGCCAGTGCACGACCGACGTCGGTTCCAGCCCGACGATACGCACCTCTTCGACGGCGGCCTTCACCTCGTCGACGCTCGAAAACTGCGTCAGCACCCATGTCACGAATTGCAAATCGGCGAGCGTGCGGTCGTTCTGTGCCGGTTCGTAGGGCTCGTAACCTCCGTATTGCGGAAAGAAGAAGAGCCCGGCCGACAGTCCCGCTTCGTTGAGCCCTTCGGCGATGAACTCCTTCTGTACGACGGACAGCCCCACCACGCCGTATTTGGCCGAGAAGGTCATTCCGTCGGCACCGGAGGGTGTGAAGGAGCGGAGCCGCTGGCCGCGGGGGATGACGACGTATTCGCTCTGCAAAACGCCCCGGGCCCACTCGATGGTGCGGGATTGCACATAGCTGCCGTCCGCTGCCGTGAGCGCGATGCCCGTGCAGGCGATCGCCTGGAAGGAACCGCAGCAAACGGCTGCTGCACCCAGCAGCAATTTTTTTGTTTTCATAATCGTCCGGTTTTTGGTACGTATCTTTGTGCAGTCACCAAATTCCGTGCAAATTCGGGTCATGCCGTGGCTGACAGGGCGATGGCTCATGGACTGAACCTGCCACCCGCAGCTCCGGAGCGCTAACGAAACTCGGTCGTTTCGTGTTCCGAATCTTGTACCGGCCGTTATCGGGAAAACGGCCGGCGGGGTGTCTTTCGGGTAACCCGGGTCAGGAGATTGAGCGGGGAAATTTCCGGAGGTTTGCCCGACAGGGGAAATCTTACCTAAATTTTATATATATTTGCACGAAAAATTACATTGCAGGACGAAAAACAATATTTTTGCGACATATTGGAATAGCCGGGCACTGTTTATTCTTTCTCTCGGAAAGTCTCAAATTACAACGAATATATAGAAGAATGGACAGGTCGTGGCTGGGTATTTCAGCACGGCCTGCCTTTGTCCTCTATATTTAAGGTGTTGAGGTGCCTTCGGGAGATGGACAGGGTGTGGGCGTGCTGAATGTATAATACAGCGTCATGAAACCAACGATTGCCCCACTGATTCTCGTATTTCCGATTTTTCTCTTTACCTGCCAATCCCGCTCCGGCGCTTGGCAGGCTCTCGACACCGCCCGGTCGCAGATGGAGCGGCATCCGGACAGTGCCCTGCATATTCTGCGTTCGCTGGAGCCGGAGCTTCTGACCGACCGTGCCCTCAAGGCGCGTTATGCCCTGCTTTATTCACAGGCTCTGGATAAGAATTACATCGATTTGAAAAGCGATTCGATTATTGCTCCGGCCGTGGAATATTATGCGAAGCACGGCCGGGCGAAAGACCGTGCCTATACGAATTATTATCTGGGATGTATCCGCAGCAACGCCGGTGATCTCGACGGTGCCGTGCGGGCGATGATTGCAGCGGAAAGTTACGCATCTGAAGCCCGGAATACCTATTTGCTTGCACGTATTTATAGCTCTCTCGGTAATATGTATAAAAGTCAGCATAGTTTTGAAGATGCCGATACGATGTACAGGAAAGCCGAGGCGTGTTTTCTTGCAGAAAACGATATGGTTAATGTCGGCTATGTTATTTCAAATAAGGCTATTGTATATTCATTGATGGATGAATCCGTTAATTCAGAAGCGGAATACCGGAAAGCTTTGAATATATTTGACAGTTTAGGTAATAGGGAGCAGGTATCCGTTTTAACACGGCGTATGGTCAATGAAATGCGAAAAAATAATTCTGCATCCACTGACACATTGAAGCGACTGCTTTATGATGCCTATTCTGATTATTTGTTTAGCAATATTCCTATGACTGATTATATAATGTGGTCATTAATATATTTTCAAGAGGAAAAGTTGGATTCTGCCCGTTACTTTGGAGAGCATGCTTTAAAAGTAAAAAATGAAACCCCGAATAAAAAATGTGGTATACTTTTACAATTATGCCGAATCGAAGAAAAAGCGGGGCATTTTCGAAAGGCTGCGGATTACTGGCATGAATATTATGCCCTTTACGACTCGGTTGCGAAGATGGAGAGGGAGCAGCTGATTCAGAAAGCGGAAAAACGCTATCGCAATCAGGAACTGAAATATACGAACGAATTACTCCGGATCAAGAACCGTTATACCAGTATCGGGTGGGGAATCGTATCGTTGGTCGGTTTTGCTGCGCTGGGTTTTGCATTCGTGCGGATTACCCGCCGCTACCGGCAGTTTATCAACGTGTTGAGCGATAATTACGATTCCTTCAAAGCCAGATACATGCAGTTGTTGCAGGAGATGGACCGCAATTCGGCCGAGGAGAATAACCTGCTGGCGGCGCTCGAAAGGAAACTCCACGTGTTTCAGCAATTGCTCGACAAGGCGTACAGCGAACGGAAGCCGCACGTATTCGTATCGGATTTCAAAAATTACATAACGGCCCTCGGGGAGGACAAGGCGGCTTTTGCCGATTTGCACTATGTTATCAACAAGCGTTGTTACGGTCTGGTCGATTACCTGCGTAGAAAGCATCCCGAGCTGACCGATTATGAATTGGATATGTTGTGCATGCTCCGGTTCGGTTTTTCGTTCGACTGTATTCGCCTGCTCCACCACCATAACAATATTTACAGCCTTTATTCACGCCGGACAAAAATACACCGGAAACTGAATCTGCCGCCTCGTTATTCGCTTGAAAGTTACCTCGCGGAACTGGTTGAGAAGTTAAAATCCGGGACTATTTCCTGATTTGTTTTTTTGTGAAACGCGCCTCGAAAAAGAGGCTTGCCGGGGTGTTTTCCGCACCCCGGAAGTGCGTTTTTGGCAGGGCTTATATCGGAGCCCTGAAATGCCGTGTAAGTAGCTGATTATCAATATGTGATTTTCGTAGGGATTATATCGCCGAAAGCCCGGAATCGCACCAAAAGGGTGGATTCGTATATAACTTTGCAAGCATCAACTCTAACCCTTTTTTACTATGAAAAAGCTATTTATTGTTATGGTGGCCATGTGCCTTTCGTTTCCCTTGTTCGCCCGCGTTTCTGATGCGACCATGGTGGAAAAAGAAAAATCGACCCAGGAAATTCAGATTGAGGAAGCTGCTATTCCTGGTGATGTTGTTCGTCCCCGTATGGCTATGCCTTACACGCGGGCATGGATCGATTATGATATGGGATACATCGAAGTCGAAATTTGCCGGCCGGTGGGTGTGCTGACGATTGCGGTGACCGATATGGCAGGATACAGTATATACAATGTGACAATCGATTCCGAGATGACGCCTTATGTGACTATTCCGATGCCTGACTCGGGAGTATACCGCCTGACCATTTCAGGCGATGAATACCTCGGCGAGGGCAACTTTATGATCGGTTAGGAACTGGGGAGCGGGGAGGCGCTGGAATTTGCCTCCCCGCTATTTTTTCGCAGCCATGATTACGATATATGTTATTGCCGTCATTTTTATGGCAACAGTTTTCGTTATGTTTGGCCGCTACACAATCGGACGTATACGGTGTTACCGGCGAAGCCGCCATCTGGCCAATCAGCGCATGCGTTCCATATTTGTGTTTTCTGCTTTTGTCGGCGCTTGTGGCGCTGGTGTGGTGG
>ERZ791875.1957-NODE-1957-length-11951-cov-2.951917_pt1 | contig 11951 bp, 9 predicted proteins | sample MGYA00510278_ERZ791875 | MGnify/ENA primary metagenome ERZ791875 (study PRJEB30046, sample SAMN00792078) | human gut metagenome | study: EMG produced TPA metagenomics assembly of the A metagenome-wide association study of gut microbiota in type 2...
AAGCCATGCGAGCATCCGTCTCGGACATACCTTTCCCGTCATCGATCACCTGGACCAATGTACGGCCGGCATCCTTGATATTCACCTGAATATGTCCGGCACCGGCATCAACCGCATTCTCCACCAGCTCCTTCACAACAGAGGCAGGACGTTGGATCACCTCGCCTGCCGCTATCTGATTGGCAATACTGTCGGGAAGTAAATGTATTATATCGCTCATTACATGAACAAATACCAGAATATGCCGACTAAAATAGCGGCGGCCAATAACAGTTTTACATTCTTATAGGTACGACTACGGGAATCATGTCCATTGTCGCGGCTCTTTTTCAAATGGGAAGTTCCTTCGACAAAACTGCCTTTGATCTCAGCTTTGTAATCGTCGATCGACAGTTCACCGTCCATCCCAATCTCTCGCTTCACCTTACGGATACGATCTTCCATCGCCTCTTTATGAGGATCCCAATAGATCGGTTTGTGCTCGAATTGGCGAGGTTTCCGTACATTATAAAATGAGAATAACGCCATAGTCTTTTATTGTTTATAAATACTGTGCTAATGTACAAATTTATTGCTTCTCTTGGGTGACTCTGCCGCTTTTCTTTTCACTACCTGGTAAATATCATACTTATCCTTCGGGCGCAGATAGTCGAACCAGTAGAAATCTTTCAGCATTTTCTGATCGGGCCTCAAGTCCGGGATCGGCGTCATATCGGCCGTCACCTGCGGCCAGAGCTTCAATCGGTCCAGCTTGTTTTCTTTCACCCAAATAGTCAGAAAACCGCTCTTCGTTTGATTCATGCCCACCTTTGCCCCGTCTTTTTCCAAAGGATAAAAAATAGACTCGGCATTTCCCGCCACATCGATCCGGCTGAGTGCCTGTCCTTCGAAATAGGCTTTCAGGTCGTTCCCTTTCAGCTGGTTATAATAAGTCGAGTCGACATGCTGGGCGGCGAAAGCGAACTGGATCACATGGGCGTACTCGATCGTACTGTCGTTCATATAAATAGCAATCGTATCGCCGTACAACTGGTATTGTTCGTTCCAGATAACCGGTTCCGTGTACATATATAATACAGAGTCACGCGTATTAAACTGCATGGAGTCACAAACTCCCTGCATATCGGTCCGGTAGAAGCGGACACCGTAATAGGCTTTGATCTCCCGGTAGGCCGAGTCGACCGTCATCATCTGCAAGGTATCGGCATGCAGGAAAAGCGTATCTCCTTGCGAATATTCAAGGAAACGGGCACTGTCGGTCGCAAATGCATAATCAGTCTGTTCGTTATAATAGCCGTAATTGCCTTCCAGGGTCACATGTTGCGCCGTATCGATCAGGAGCATATTACCGTAAACTTCCCCCATACCCGAATCCCGGTTATAGAAGATGGAGTCACCGATCAGTATCTTCTCACCCGACTCCACCTGCGAGCGGTCAAGCAAAAGAGAGGTATTGTTTTGCGTATCATACCAACCGCGCGAAGTATGGATCGTACCGCTGTCCGAAACAATGACAGACGGGCCCAGGATAGTTGCGATCTTCGATTCCGTATCGTAATTCAAGGTATCGGAGTACAACGTGAAATCGGGATTCTCGAGTTGCACACTGTCATTAAAGATAGCCAGTTTTGTATCCGGAGAATATTGCCCATAAAAAGAGGTAAGCTGATTGAGGGAATCGACAATCATCCCTCCCTCGAAATAATAACCGATATTCGGAATACGCTCATAGTTGAGACTGTCCGTAAAAAGCGTCACCTCCCCGTTCTCCATCCGGACATTCTCGCGCAGGTAGGCTATTTGCGTATTACCGTCATAAAACAGGTAATCGCCATAGACGAACAAGGTATCTCCCTGCTCCATCCGGACATTGCTGAATGCTTCGAGCGAATTGGCCTGCTCAAAAAAGTAAGCGCTGTCGCAATACATATACGAACTGTCGTGCCGGAAACAGACATCCCCGTTCAGGATTTGCGCATCGGGCATAATATCCTTGTCAAACGACAGCGTATTCGTATGTTCCAAATAGATTTTTGTCTTCTTTACCGGAACGGTATCAGCAACAAGCAAGCTATCTGCAACCTGCAAGCTATCGCCGGCCAACAAACTGTCCGGCGGAGCGACTGTTATATTTTGTGCAGAGATGACAGTGGTATCCTGGGTCTGTGCAAAAGCGCAGACCGTACAGAGAAAAAACAGAGATGTGAAAACAAATTTCTTTACCGTCTTCATTCTTTAACCCAGCCAGGGAACTTGAAGTCACAATTACGCCAGCCTTCACTGATGCGTACATATGTACTTTTCTGCTTCTTAACAATCCAGTTATTCAACAATTCTTCACGCTTCCGAGCTTCGACGATTGCCTTCAAAGCCTGATAGTCGTCCGAGATATTTGCCTTATGCTGTTCTACTCTGGATTTCAGTTTTACAATGGCAACCACTTCTTTCTGCTTGTCGTTTATCATCGTAAAAGGTTTGGAGATATCGCCAACCTGCATGGTATAAACCATCTTACCAACTTCCTGCGGCAGTTCGGACATCTCAAACTTCGGCGTTCCGTGATTGTTGCTTTCAAATTTCGGGTTTACCATCAAACCTTTGTTGTTTCTTGTATCCTTATCGGCAGAGATAAAGGTTGCCGCTTCTTCGAATGTAAATTTCTTTGCAGTCAAATCTGCGTACAGTGAATCCATACGGGTCAAACATTCGTTCAACTCCTTATCCGACACTTTCGGCTTCAACAGGATATGGCGGCTGTTGATACGGTCGCCACGCTTTTCGATCAACTGGATAATATGAAAACCATATTCAGTCTGTACAATCTGGGAAATCTTCTTCGGATCATTCAAATTGAAAGCGACATTGGCATACTCCGGTAACAAGTCCATCTTACTCATAAAGCCCAACTCGCCACCACGGGCAGCCGATCCGGGATCTTCGGAATACAAACGCGCCAATGTCGAAAACTCATATTTTCCACTATTGATATCTTCCGTGTACTGGCGCAAACGAGCCTTGATCGCAAACGGAATCTTCGGTTCCATTGTGATAACCTGCACTTCCACTGTTGTCGGGATATTAGGCAGACTATCCTTGGACAGCTGGTTGTAGTATTTACGGACTTCGGAAGGGGTCAGCTTGATCTCACCGATCAGCTGGCGCTGCATCTGCTGCACCGTTTGCTGCTCCATAAGCTGTTCCTTTTTTTCTTCCTTTATTTCGGAAATCCTTTTATTGAAATACTCCTCCAACTTTTCTCTTGAACCACTCTGGTTGATCGCATAGTTTACCCAACGGTCCGCTTCCTGGATCACCTGGCTTTCGCTTACTTCCACACTATCGATCTTTGCCTGGTTCAGATACAATTTCTGGATGGCCATCTGTTCCGGAATCACACAATAGGGGTCTCCATCCAGACGCTGCCCCTCGTTCTGTAAGTACAAACGCTGGCTTTCCACATCCGAACGCAGAATTGCATCATCTCCTACCACCCACACTATCTCATCAATCACATTATCCTGTGCATAAACAACGCAGGATAAGCAGGCAAGAATGAATACTGTTAAAATCTTTTTCATCATGTACTATTTATAAATAAGTTACCAATCAGGGTTCCGTGTAAAACTGAACATCACCTCGCCTGACTGCATCATTATATAATTCTTCTTCAAATTTCCTCAAAAACTCCACCTTACGCAAATTAGTCAGCATCTCCACAATCTGCGGGCTGGCGTAATCGTAGGGAGCCACACTACCTACGGGCAAATACTCTTTGATATTCAACAGATAGCAATACATACTATCGGTCGCTTCCACAAATTTATTCGCCTTCAGGAAGTCGTTTGCGTTCGACACCCGGACAGGGATATTATCCATCACCTGGTCGAAGTCCACCCATTTGTCGTAAAAGTAGTCATAAATACTGGCATTCTGCACACTATACTTCTCAATTTTTTCTAAAGAAGCCTCAGATGTCGATCTATACCATCCTTTTACATCAGAAAGCCCGGGGGCGTCCACCGGGATTTTCAGGAACAAGCCTTTCACCAAAGCCTTGTCCAATACAAACTTTTTCTGGTTCTCTTCGTAATAGCTCAACTTGTCACTTTCCTGGAACTCGGATGAAAGCCTTTCCCTTACCAGTTGTTCCTGATAGCGGTAGCGGATCAGCGAATGGCGGTATTCCTCCACCAGCTTGTCCACTTCTTCTTTATCTTTTCCTTCCAGGTTACGCTGTGCCACCTCGTAAACCAAAGCGTCTTTCACCCATTTCTTTTCCAGGCTTTCGCCAAGCAACAGGCTGTCAGCCGACGAGAGTCCGCGCGGGATCTGCTTTTTGACCTCCGAACGCTCGAGAACCCGGTCCTTCACTCTTACCAGTACATCCGCATCATCGGAAGACTGCGTCTTCTTGCAAGAACACAGCAAAGATACGAATGCTATAAAAATGAAGCAATATCTCATATAACTTTCTCTTTATTATTTCTTTATCTTTTTATCGATCTTCTTCAGCAACTTCTTGTTTACCGTCACCGGATATTTCTGGTTCAAACGCTCGATCCATGCGGCTTCTGCCTGAGCCTGCTCGTTCATCGGCTTGTTCCAGACTTCCTTATTGCTAATATCAAACAACAGGATACCATCCCGGTATTCCTGCATCAACAGGTTAAATTCAGGATGCTTTGTCGTCAGGCTTTTACGCTCTGCCGTCGTTACGATATCACGGATGAAAAGATCGTACACTTCCTGCATAAAATCTCCGGCATAGGATTTTGTGGAGAACGGGCAACGCTGGATGTAATAGGCGAACTCGCTCTGCGGGAAATCCGTACCGTTAAGATGGAACAATGTCTTGTTCATATCCTTCGCCTTCTCGTAGAAAGCCGGATCGGACGGGAAATAGTCATTGCAAAGCGCCTGCAATTCCGCATAGGCTTCGGGATAGAATTTATATCCGTACTCTTTCTTCATCCGTTCGTCAAAGGCACCGTAATATTCAAAGTTGCGTTCGCCCTGTGCCATCTGGCGTGACCAACCTTTTTTCTTTTCATCGAAAGTAGGCATTCCTTTCTTCTCGATCAACTTAATGATATGATAGCCGAAACGCGTTTTCACCGGACGGGACAATTCCCCCGGCGTATTCAATGCAAAAGCAGCCGCTTCGAACGGTTCTACCATCTCGCCGACACCGAAAGCGGGCAGTTCGCCACCCCTTTTGGCAGAGCCGGTATCCGATGAATATTCTTTTGCCAACTCGGCAAAGTCGGCTCCTTCTTTTGCTTTCCGGTAAACTTCTTCCGCACGAGCCAACACCTCTGCTTCATCCTGCTTCACCGAGTCCGCCGGAAACGGAATCAGGATATGCGCCACACGTACCAGACCGGGATTCGGCTTACGGCTGTGTATCTTTATCAGATGGAAACCCATCGTCGTACGCACCGGCTTGGATATAGCCCCTACCGGCATGGAATAGGCGACATTCTCAAAGGCTTTGACCGTCTGCATCGGCAGCAGGCAATGGACATACTCATAACCGACATTTTCTTTATCGGCTTCTTTCAGTTCCTCACCTACAGCGGCAAAGTCCTCCCCTTTCTGAATGCGCTCGTAAGCCTGCATCGCTTTCTGATAAACGGCAACCGTATCTTTCGACAAGGTACGCGCCGGCAAGCGGAATAAGATGTGACTTAATTCGAGCACCTCGCCATAGCGATCGTACACGGCATGCACTGCAGCCTCTTCACCTTCTTTATCCGACAAATAACTCGAAGTCAACTGAGCGCGATAGCCGTCCAATTCGTCTTTGAACGCCTTTGTCTTGTCCAGGCCCTGTTCTTCCGCTTCCGCCACTTTCAGCTTGAAGTTCTTAAACAACTCCACATAGGCATTCACGGACTTCTGGTCTGACAAATTAACTTCGCTATTCTTTTGTGCAATAAAAATAAATTCATCCAACGGGATCTGCTTACCGGCAACCGTCATCACAACTGAATCGGCCGGGATCTGGGCATGTCCTGTCATACAAGCGAATACCAAAGATAATACAAGTAACTTCTTCATTAATCCTCCTTTTATCATATCACGATATACATTACAAAAATAACACTAATCTAACGGAGAGCAGGCAAGAAAAGTATGCTATCCAATTAAATTAGTGTTTTTTATAATACAGGTCATATGACTTTCTTATTCTCCACGGCTGTAATTCGGCGCTTCCTGCGTAATCGCCACATCATGCGGATGGCTTTCCAGCACACCGGCATTCGTGATACGGGTAAACCGGGCCGAATGCAGTTCGTCGATATTGTGTGCTCCGCAATACCCCATCCCGGCACGCAGACCGCCTACCATCTGGTAGATCACCTCATACAGCGAGCCTTTGTACGGCACACGCGCGGCAATACCTTCGGGAACCAGCTTCTTCACATCGTCTTCCACATCCTGGAAATAGCGGTCTTTCGAACCTTTCTGCATGGCTTCAAGCGAACCCATGCCACGATAAGACTTGAACTTACGCCCGTTGAAGATAATCGTCTCACCCGGCGACTCTTCCACGCCGGCCAACAACGAACCCATCATGACCGACGAGCCGCCGGCGGCAATCGCTTTCACGATATCACCGGAATAGCGCAAGCCTCCGTCTGCAATCAACGGGACTCCCGTACCCTTCAACGCCTTTGCCACCTCATAGATGGCTGACAGCTGGGGCACACCGACACCTGCAATCACACGGGTCGTACAGATAGAACCCGGGCCGATCCCGACTTTTACGGCATCCGCTCCGGCTTCCACCAGATACCGGGCCGCATCGCCTGTCGCTATGTTTCCCACAACACAGTCGATTTGGGGATATTGGGCCTTGATCTGCTTCAACACGTCGACAACCCCTTTGGAGTGCCCGTGGGCCGTATCGATCACCAGCGCATCCGCACCGGCTTCCACCAAAGCAGCAACCCGTTCAAACGTGTTGAACGTAACGCCGACACCGGCAGCTACGCGCAAACGGCCTTTTGAGTCCTTGCAAGCGGTCGGTTTGTCTTTTGCCCTCGTTATATCTTTATAGGTAATCAGACCAACCAGTTTATTATGGTGATCCACTACCGGCAGTTTCTCGATCTTGTGCTGCTGCAGGATGCTGGCTGCCGCTTCCAGGTCTGTCGACTGGTCCGCTACAATCAGGTTCTCCCTTGTCATCACCTCGTCGATCGAACGGTTCATGTCTCTTTCGAACCGCAGGTCACGGTTCGTCACGATCCCGACCAGGCAACCGGCTTCATCCACCACAGGAATCCCTCCGATCTTATACTCCTTCATCATCCCCAAGGCATCCCCAACGGTCTTGCCTCTCGTGATGGTAACGGGATCATAGATCATGCCGTTCTCGGCCCGTTTCACACTCTGAACCTGCTTTGCCTGTTCGGCAATCGTCATATTCTTATGAATAACACCGATACCGCCTTCACGGGCAATGGCAATCGCCATCTTCGCTTCGGTAACCGTATCCATCGCAGCCGAAACCATCGGGATATTCAAAGAGATGTTACGGGAAAACTTCGTAGTCAGATCGACATTACGGGGAAGTACTTCCGAATAGGCCGGAATCAACAATACATCGTCGAATGTCAACCCGTCCATCACTACTCTGTCTGCTATAAATGACATAAACTTATACTTTAAATAATTATTAATCAGTTCGCCATTTCAGACAGGAACTTGATACGGACCAAACGAATTTCTTCTTCGGTATAATCGCCTCCCAATTCTTCAATAGCATCTTCCAGATCATCCGTTTCCGAATCCTTGAAGTATTCGTAAATATCTTCGATATGATCTTCATCCATCACGTCGTTCAGGAAATAGTCGATATTGATACGGGTTCCGGAATAAACGATCGCTTCGATTTCGTCCAGCAGTTCGTTAAACTCCAGTCCGTTCGTCATCGCGATCTCGTCCAACGCCACCTTGCGGTCGATACGCTGGATGATTGAAACTTTCAGTTTGGACTTATTGGCAACCGTACGCACACGAAGGTCTTCGGGACGTTCGATCTCATTCTCTTCCACATGTTTCTTGATCAGCTCGACAAACTCCTTGCCATATCTCTTTGCCTTACCGGCACCCACTCCCGGGATGTTCTGCAACTCATCCAATGTCACCGGATAAGTCGTTGCCATCGCTTCCAAAGACGGGTCCTGGAAAATTACGAAAGGAGGAACCTCCAGGCGTTTCGACAGCTTCTTACGCAAATCCTTCATCATCGAATAAAGGATCGGGTCGACGGCACAGGTAGCCCCGCCGCGTACCGGAACCTCTTCTTCCTCTTCGTCAAATTCGTTGTCTTCCGTAATCTTGAAAGAAACCGGCTTTTTTATAAACTCTTTTCCTTTTTCCGTAATCTTCAGCAGTCCGTAGTTTTCAATGTCTTTAGCCAGATATCCGGCGATCAGCGCCTGACGGATAACGGCATTCCATGTTTTCTCTTCTTCATCCGAACCGGAGCCGAAAACTTCCAGTTCGTTGTGTTTGTAAGATTGAATTTCGGAGGTTTCGTTGCCAACCAACATGTTGACGATATATTCTGCCTTAAACTTTTCCTTTAACGTACCAATAACTTCCAGTACGGCGCTTAATAATTCTTTTGCTTCCACTTTCTTTTTGGGGTTCAAACAATTATCACAATTTCCACAATTATCTTCCAGGTACTCTTCACCGAAGTAGTGCAACAATACTTTCCGTCGACATACGGAAGTTTCGGCGTAAGCGGCAGTTTCCAGCAATAATTGCTTTCCGATTTCCTGCTCCGCAACCGGCTTCCCCTGCATGAACTTTTCTAATTTCTGCAAGTCTTTGTATGCATAAAAAGCAATGCACTGCCCCTCGCCGCCATCACGGCCGGCACGTCCGGTTTCCTGGTAATATCCTTCGAGGCTTTTCGGTATATCGTAATGAATGACATAGCGTACATCCGGTTTATCGATTCCCATACCGAAAGCAATAGTCGCCACAATCACATCCGCTTTTTCCATCAGGAATGCATCCTGGTTGGACGAACGCTGCTGCGAATCCATACCGGCATGATAAGGCAACGCCTTAATGCCGTTTGCTTTCAGGATATCGGCAAACTCTTCCACCTTCTTACGGCTCAGACAATAGATAATACCTGATTTTCCCTCGTTGGACTTAATATATTTAATGATCTCACGGTCGATATTCGCCGTTTTCGGACGAATCTCATAATACAGATTAGAACGGTTGAAGGATGATTTGAAAACTGAAGCATCGATCATTCCCAGGTTTTTCTGGATATCGTGCTGCACTTTCGGCGTTGCCGTAGCAGTCAGGGCTATTAACGGACGTTTGCCGATCTCGTTTATGATCGGGCGGATACGACGGTATTCCGGCCGGAAGTCATGCCCCCACTCTGAAATACAATGCGCTTCGTCCACGGCATAAAACGAAATATTGACCTGACGCAAAAATTCGACATTCTCTTCCTTCGTCAGAGACTCCGGGGCTACATAAAGCAACTTGGTACGGCCGCTTCTGATATCATCTTTCACCTGGTCTATGGCCGACTTGTTCAGAGAGGAGTTGATGAAATGAGCCACCCCGTCTTCCTCGCTGAAGTTCCGCATGGCATCCACCTGGTTTTTCATCAGGGCTATCAAGGGAGAAATCACAATGGCCGTCCCCTGCATCATCAGAGAAGGCAATTGGTAACACAAAGACTTTCCTCCTCCGGTCGGCATCAACACAAAGGTATCGTTTCCTGCCAGCACATTTTCGATGATCGCTCTCTGATTACCTTTAAAGGTACCAAAACCAAAATGTTTTTTGAGCGCCTCTGTCAAATTATCCTTCTTTGCCATACTAATTAATATTTTAAAAACCGCCGATCAGACCACCTGCAGACGGTTTACGTCCGACTTTTCAAACTTATCCTTCGCATACTCCAACGTAACATGGAGTGTCTTCTTTTTTGCAGACGGCATACTGTACATGGCATCCATCATCACAGCCTCTACAATGGAACGCAGACCACGTGCTCCCAACTTAAATTCGAGTGCCTTATCGACAATAAATTCGAACACGTCCTCATCAAACGTCAGCTTTATATCATCCATATCGAACAATTTGATGTATTGTTTGATAATGGAGTTCTTCGGCTCCGTCAGGATATTCCGGAGCGTACTTCTATCCAACGGATTCAAATACGTCAGGATGGGCAGACGTCCGATGATCTCAGGAATCAGGCCAAACGACTTCAAATCGGTAGGCGTAATATATTTCAGCAGATTGTTACGGTCAACCTGTGCTGTGTTTTCGTTTGCGGCGTATCCAACTACACGGGTATTCAAACGCTGGGCGATTTTCTTCTCTATTCCGTCGAAAGCGCCACCACATACAAACAGGATATTTTTGGTATCCACAGCAATCATCTTCTGTTCCGGATGCTTACGGCCACCCTGGGGAGGCACGTTCACGATGGAACCTTCCAGCAATTTCAGCAATCCCTGCTGTACGCCTTCACCACTGACATCACGTGTAATGGAAGGATTATCGCTCTTGCGGGCGATCTTGTCTATTTCGTCGATAAATACGATACCGCGTTGCGCCGCATCCACATCATAATCGGCTGCCTGCAACAAACGGGTCAAAATACTTTCTATATCCTCCCCTACATAACCGGCTTCCGTCAACACCGTTGCATCGACAATGGCAAACGGGACATGAAGCAATTTGGCGATCGTACGGGCCAATAACGTTTTACCGGTACCCGTAGCACCCACCATAATAATATTCGATTTCTCGATCTCGACATCATCCGATGTCACTTTCTGGATCAAACGCTTATAGTGGTTATAAACGGCAACCGACAGGTAACGTTTGGCATCGTCTTGCCCTATTACATATTGGTCCAGGAAAGCCTTAATATCTTCCGGTTTCGGCAACTCTCCCTGGCTTAATCCGAAAGAGCTCTTTTTACCGGGCATTTGTTCTTTTACTATTTCGTACGCCTGCTGAGCACATTCATCACAGATAGCGCCGGAAATTCCGTTAATCAGCATATTAACATCCCGGCTACTGCGCCCGCAAAACGTACAGCTATCGCCTGTTTTGGCCATTCCGTATTTGTTTTTTTAAAGGGCAAGCTGACCTTGCCCCTGCATTAATATTATTTGTTACGTACCAGAACCTTGTCCACCATACCGTAAGCCAACGCTTCTTCCGCTGTCATCCAGTAGTCACGGTCACTGTCGTGTTCTACCTTTTCATACGGCTGACCGGAATGGGTCGATATGATCGTGTACAGTTCTTTCTTTACTTTCAGGATTTCACGCGCCGTAATCTCGATATCCGAGGCCTGTCCCTGAGCACCACCTAACGGTTGGTGAATCATCACGCGGGAATGGGGCAATGCCATACGTTTGCCTTTTGTTCCGGCCACCAGCAATACGGCTGCGAATGAAGCTGCCATACCCGTACAGATTGTCGATACGTCACTGCTGATAAACTGCATGGTGTCATAGATGCCATATCCGGCATAGACGGAACCGCCCGGCGAATTGATATAAATTGAAATATCTTTACCAGGATCACTGGAGTCCAGATACAACAACTGTGCCTGGATTACATTGGCCGTATAATCGTCAACTTGTGTACCTAAAAATATAATACGGTCCATCATCAACCGTGAAAAAACGTCCATCTGAGCAACGTTCAATTGGCGCTCTTCGATAATCGTCGGAGAGATGTAACTGCTGGTTATGTTCATATAACTGTCCAGCGCATTACTGCTCATCCCTAAATGCTTCGTTGCATACTTTCTGAAATCTTCCATAATCTATAGTCTTATTTGTATTACCGAAAAGTCATAAAAAAAGGGATTCCCCTCTTACTTATCGGAAAAACAAAGTTATAAATAAATTTCTGAAAGAAACAACTTATTT
>ERZ791875.1960-NODE-1960-length-11925-cov-3.083235_pt1 | contig 11925 bp, 8 predicted proteins | sample MGYA00510278_ERZ791875 | MGnify/ENA primary metagenome ERZ791875 (study PRJEB30046, sample SAMN00792078) | human gut metagenome | study: EMG produced TPA metagenomics assembly of the A metagenome-wide association study of gut microbiota in type 2...
GGATCCGAAACCATATCCGGCCCGAAGTACTCCTTGTTGATCGACAGATACAGCTCTGAAATGCCTTCCGCCGTCAGCGTACCGTCTTCTGCCATCTTCTCATGAATCCGCTTCTCAAACTCCGCAAACATCGTCTGGCGGAACACCGTTCCCTTAAACTGATCCAGGAAATAATTCAGCAGGAAAATCTTCTCCTCTTTTTCTTTCGCATGCTTCAGCAGATAGCGGATCAGCAGTGCCTCGTTGCAGGTTGATGCCACCTCAGCGACAAAGAGGCGGTACTCCGCATACGTAAACGGCTGTGTATGATTCGAATACCAGGTATGCAGCGAATGGCCCATTTCATGCGCCAGTGTGAAGACCGAATCGATATTTCCGTTAAAGCTCATCAGCACATACGGATGGGAATCGTAAGAACCCCAGGAGTAAGCACCGCTCTTTTTTCCTTCGTTCTCATAAACATCCACCCAGCGCTCCGAAAAGCCCTTGTCCAGCAGTGCCACATAATCATCCCCGAGCACGGCAAGCGCTTTCTTCACGATCTCGATCGCCTGCTCATACGTATATTTCTGCTCGTACTCTTTCGTCAGAGAAACGTAAACATCATACATATGAAGTTCATCCACACCGAGCAGCTTCTTACGCAGTGCCACGTAGCGGTACATCGCCGGCATTTTTGCATGAATCGCCTCGAGCAGCTTGTCGTAAACCGAAACCGGGATATTTCCGCCATCCAGCGATGCAGCCAGTGCAGATGGATATTTTCTTACATCTGCAAAGAATGCGGCCTGTTTCAGATTGGCACCGAACGTTGCGGCGAGCATGTTTTTGTGTTTTTCATACTCCGCATAATACTTCTCAAACGCTTCTTTTCTGACCCGGCGGTCCTTCGACTGTAAAAATCCGACGAAGGTGCCGTGGCTCAGTGGAACCTGATTTTCCTCTTCATCCGTGACCGGCTGGAATCTGAGGTCTGCGTTCGAAAATGCCGAGAAAATCTGATCCGGGCTGGATGCCATCTCTCCGGCTTTTGCAAGAACCGCCTCCATCTCCGGCGAGAGAATGTGCTCTTTCTTGCGGAAGTTTTCTTTTAATATGCGATCGTACAGACGGAGCGGCTCATATGCTTTTTCAAATTCTGTAACCGTCTCCTCGTCAAGCTCCAGGATCTCCGGCTCTACGAAAGAAGAGGCATCCGCAAGAACAGCCATCATGCTGTCCATCTTTCCGGCATAGCCCTGATACTTCTGATTTCCCATATCCTGGTGATATTTCTGGCTTGCATAGACATACAGGCTGGAAAAGACGCGGCTGATGTCATCAAGACCGGAAAGAACGTCATACAGCGCTTCTGCACTCTCTTTCATTGTTCCCTGTTTTGCGCGGAACGCTTCTATTTTCTTCGCAAGCTCCTGCTCTGTTTTCTCAAATTCTTCATCACTACCAAACAAACTCGAAAGATCCCAGCAGTACGCCGGATCCATCTCTTCTCTTTTTTTCAGTTTAATTTCTGCCATATTTCTCCCTTCATCCATCTTTTTAGACGGAACTATTTCTGCGGTTTTTCTTCTAATACTAATGTGCCGCACTTACGCTTAGTTTACCACAATTTAACCTCTAAATCTAAAATTTTTTCTTAATTTTCTTGACAAATCCATAAACCGATTGTATGATTGTACTATCAAGTTAATACAGTAGTACAAAAGGAGTGAATGCCATATGCCATGGAATCTTGATTCCTCGCGGCCGATCTATCTGCAGATCATCGAGCGGGTACAGATGGACATCATCACCGGGCGCTATCAGCCGGGCGATAAGCTTCCGTCCGTCCGCGATCTCGCGCAGGAGGCCGCCGTCAACCCGAACACAATGCAGAAAGCGCTTTCCGAACTGGAACGCAGCGGACTGATCTATTCCCAGCGGACCAGCGGACGCTTTATTACCGAAGATAAGGAGTTGATTCATCAGATGAAAAAAGAACTTGCCGCCGCAGAAGTATCTGCTTTTGTTGCCCACATGAAACAGCTCGGCATAACCCCGGAGGAAATCCGGCAGCTACTTGCCGAAACGATTGAGGAGGAAGAAAATCATGAGTGAACTTGTAACGTGTAAAGACCTGACGAAGCGCTTCGGAAACCACACCGCGCTCGATCATCTCAACCTTTCCCTGGATTCCGGGAAAATTATCGGACTGCTGGGGCCCAACGGAAGCGGAAAGACGACGCTCTTAAAGCTGCTGAACGGACTGCTGACCCCGAGTGAGGGTGAAGTCCTCATCGCCGGAAATCATCCCGGTATTGAGACAAAACGGATCGTCTCCTATCTGCCGGATAAAATGTATCTCGGCAGCTGGATGCGCGTCTCGGATCTTTTAACGTATTACAGCGATTTCTTTGAGGACTTTGACATGTCCCGCGCCAATGCCATGCTGGAATCCTTAAAAATCAGCCCGAAGGACCGTTTGAAAACGATGTCGAAGGGAACGAAAGAGAAAGTCCAGCTCATCCTCACGATGAGCCGCCGCGCAAAGCTCTACTGCCTCGACGAGCCGATTGCAGGCGTCGATCCGGCAGCACGCGATTACATTTTATCTACGATTTTAAACAACTACGAACCAGACGCATCCATCCTCATCTCAACACATCTGATTTCCGACGTCGAAAATATTCTCGATGAGGTCATCTTTATCCAGGAGGGCCAGTTAAAACTACACGCCTCGGTTGAGGATATCCGGATGCAGGAGGGTGAATCGATTGATTCTTATTTCAGGGAGGTATTCAAATGTTAAAAAAATGTCTGAAACATGAGTGGAAAGCATGCTGGAAAAACATGGCGCTGCTGAACGGTGCCGCCATTTTCATGGGCGCTCTCGGAGGCTTCGGATTCCTCTTTTCCCAGATTTCTGAGCTGCCGGATCTGCTGATCGTCCTCTATCTGTTTGCATACGTTTTGATTGTGATCGCCGCATCCGTCATGACACAGGTGCTGATGATCCAGCGCTACTATAAAAATCTTTTTACCGACGAAGGGTATCTGACCAACGTCCTTCCGGTATCGGCAACGGATCATATTCTCTCCAAAATGCTGGTTTTCGGCGCATGGAGCATCTTAAACGCACTTTCCGTTCTCGCTTCCTTCGCTTTTTTGCTTCTGCCGTCCGCAATCCGGTATTTTACCGCAAACACCCTGCTTTTTTACAACAAGACCATGACCTTTTCCGATTTTCTGTCCTATCTCTGGGCACAGATTACCGGTGTTGCCGATGCTGCTTTTTCCCTGATCGGCATCACGAACCACATCGGTATGGCACTGTTTTCCATCGTTGGCTTCTTCGCTTCGCTGTTCTTTGGCATTCTTCTGTTCTATGCCGCCATCAGCATCGGAAGCCTGGTATCCAGCCACAAAATTCTGACGGCTGTCCTCTCTTACATCGGCATGACTACCGTGATCCAGATCTTCGGCGGAATCAGCATCGTCCGTGTTTTCCAGGACTCCACACCGACTGCTGTGGTTACCACATCCTCGGTTTCCACCCTTATCATCACCGTGGTGCTCTGCGTTGTTCTGTTCCTGATCTGCCGCTATATCTTAAGCAGACGGCTGAATCTTTCATAAAAATTGCATTAAAAAACGCCGCCGCGGACGAACCGAATCGTCTGCGGCGGCGTTTTGTATGCATGTTCTGCACTTATGCCAGATGCCAGATATCCTCGTTGTACTGTGCAATGGTACGGTCGGAGGAGAAGAAGCCTGCTTTTGCGATGTTGATCAGGCACTTCTTGTTCCATGCATCTTTGTTCTCGTAGTCTTTGTATACTCTTTCTTTTGTCTTGATGTACTCTTTCAGGTCGAGCAGCGTCATGAACCAGTCTTTGTTCAAGATCTCTTTGTAGAGTCTCTCCAGGCAAACCTTGTCGCCGATAGCAAGAAGCTCATCGCTGACGATGAAATCAACCAGCTTTGCAATCTCCGGATCTTCGTCATAGATGTCTTTTGAGCAGTAAGCAGCATCTGCGTACAGGTCGATGACATCCTGCGGTTTCTTTCCGAAGATGTAGATGTTCTCTTTTCCGACAAGATCGCCAATCTCAACGTTTGCACCGTCTTCTGTTCCAAGCGTCAGGGCACCGTTCAGCATGAATTTCATGTTTCCGGTTCCGGAAGCCTCTTTGGATGCCAGGGAGATCTGCTCGGAGATATCTGCTGCCGGGATCACCTTTGCAGCTTTTGATACGTTGTAGTTCTCAAGCATAATCACTTTGAAGTACGGGCTTACCTCAGGATCGTTATCAATCAGCTCCTGCAGGCACAGGATCAGATGGATGATATCTTTTGCGATGATATAAGCCGGTGCAGCCTTTGCACCGAATACCATGGTGATCGGGGTTTTCGGCTTGTTGCCGCTCTTGATATCCATGTATTTGTAAATAGCGTACAGGGCGTTCATCTGCTGGCGTTTGTACTCATGAAGACGTTTTACCTGTACGTCGATGATGGAATTTTCATCCAGCGCGATATTCTGTGTCTCATACAGGAACTGTTTGAGATCCAGTTTGCGGTTGTGTTTGATCTCCTCAAGTTTTGCAAGAACCTTCTTGTTGTCTTTGTATTTAAGCAGTTTTTCCAGCTCGTCGGCATCTTTTTTGAATCCCGGTCCGATCAGGCTCTCAATATACTGTGCCAGTTCACGGTTGCAGTGCAGCAGCCAGCGGCGGAAAGTGATTCCGTTTGTCTTGTTGTTGAATTTCTCCGGATAAATATCATAGAACGGTTTCAGCTCGGAGTTTTTCAGGATCTCGGTGTGCAGTGCTGCAACGCCGTTAACAGAAAATCCGTAGTGGATATCCATGTGTGCCATGTGGACGCGCTGATCCTTGTCGATGATCGCTACTTTCTCATCTTTGTATTTCTTCTTTGCCTGTGCGTCCAGCTCGTGGATAATCGGCATCAGGTGCGGAACAACCTCCTCGAGGTAATTGATCGGCCATTTTTCCAGTGCCTCTGCCAGGATGGTGTGGTTGGTGTAAGCACAGGTCTTGCTTACAACATCGATGGCTTCCTGCATGGTAAAGCCTCTCTCCTGCAGCAGACGGATCAGCTCCGGAATGACCATGGACGGATGGGTATCGTTGATCTGGATCACAACGTGATCATACAGCTTATGCAGATCGTAGCCCTTCTGCTCGCACTCCATCAGGATGAACTGTGCACCGTTGCTGACCATGAAATACTGCTGGTAGATACGAAGCAGCTGTCCGGCACGGTCGCTGTCATCCGGGTAGAGGAACAGTGTCAGGTTTTTCTGGATCTGATGCTTGTCAAAGTTGATGCTGTCTGATGGAACGATGCTCTCATCTACCGTGTCTACATCGAACAGATGCAGACGGTTACAGCCATTGTTGTAACCCGGTACGTCGATATCATACAGCGTAGAATGCATCGTGAAGTTTTTATACGGAACTGCAAAGGATACCGGCTGTCTGACGAGCCAGCTCTCATTTGTGATCCATGGATTTTTCACTTCTTTCTGTTTGTGGTCGACCAGAAGCTGGCGGAACAGACCGAAGTGATAATTAAGGCCGATACCGTCTCCCGGCAATCCAAGTGTTGCGATGGAATCAAGGAAGCATGCTGCCAGACGGCCAAGGCCTCCGTTTCCAAGGGACGGCTCCATCTCCATCTCCTCGATCTCCGTCAGTTCTCTTCCGTGAGTAGCGAGTGCTTTTTCTACTTCCTCGTACATACCAAGGTTGATCAGGTTGTTGGACAGCAGTTTTCCGATCAGAAACTCTGCTGAGATATAATACAGCTTCTTATTTCCGGTGTTTCTTTTGCGACCTGCCATCTCCTGTTTTGTGATGACCATCAGGGCTTCAAAGATTTCGCTCTTTGTGCAGTTGTCCAGATCTCTTCCAAAACGCTCTTTTAAGATTGCCTGAATTCTTTCTTCCATTCTTTTTTCTCCTCGTGTTGCTGTGGAAAATTCCCACAGTGTAATTTGGTTGCGCTGCCGTTCCGGATTTTCTGCGATCGGCAGCTTTCACAGTTCCATTCAAAGCTTTTCCCTGAATGGGACGGTTCACTTCTGAATCACTTTTTTGCGGCAGCGAAACTGCAAGGGTTTTACTGCTGCGCGATCCGCGACTTTGTGGATTCCCTTACGACGAGTTCCCCATCGTATACTTTGCTGCAGGGTTCTTCTTTTCCTGAAATTAAGGAAAACAGCATCTTCGCCGTCTCTGCAGCAAGCTGCTCCACCGGCTGGCGGATCGTTGTGATACTGGGTATATAATACTCTCCCGCATCAATTCCGTCAAATCCTGCAACGGAAATATCATCCGGCACGGTAAGCCCGGCCTCTTTTAAGGCACGGCACGCACCGATTGCCAGCGTATCCGCGGTGGCATACAGCGCGGAAAACTCCGTCTTTTTTTCCAGAATTTCTTTTGTTATCTTGTACCCTGTGGCGAAAGAATACGTGTCGTCCTTCGTCATATGAAATACCAGATCAGGGTCATAAGGTATCCCATGATCCAGTAAAGCCTGGCGGTACGCATTCAGACGGAGGCGTCCGATACTGATGTCGTCCTCGCAGGCGGTAATGATGGCAATGCGCCGGTGCCCGAGACCACAGAGATAATCTACCATCTTATAGCTTTCCCTGTAGTCATCGACCGATACGCTCGCGCACGGTTTTCCTCCGTCTGAAACCGCCCCGATTGTACTGATCACGTACGGAACCGGGATCTGCGCCATTTTCTCATGCGGATGCGTAAAGTTTCCGCCGAGGAAAATGATGCCGCGCAGCCGTTTTTCTTTGACGATCTCGATCGCGGAGTCTACCTCATTTGCCTTTTCCTCTACTCGCTCAATAATGCAGGCGTATTTCTTTTTTCGCACAACCTCTTCAATCACACTGATCATGTTGTTGAAGAACATGTTGTCCATGCCTTTTACCAGAATGGCAATCGCTTTCGCATTCGACCGCTTCAGATTTCTGGCACTGTTGTTCGGTACGTAATTCGATTCAGCAATCACCTTTAAAATCATCTCTTTTGTTTCCGGATTGATGTCCGGATGATTGTTCATCGCTCTCGATACGGTACTCACGCCTACCTTACATTTGCGGGCAATGTCCCTGATTGTTACCTGTTCCATATTCTGCAGGCCTCTCCTTTAAACTCTGTACCTGTTCTGCCGGAATCTCTTCCGGCTTGTTTTCCCGGCCTGTTTTGCTTTCTCTCCGGCGCGTATTTTTATTTTGCAATACGTGCTGTAATCTGTGTCAGCCGGTGAATTCTCTTTGCCATTTCCGGTGTAAACTGTCCCGGAAGCAGGCGCCATTTCCAGTTATTTCCAAGTGTAGACGGATAGTTAATTCTCGCCTCCGTTCCAAGACCTAAAAATTCCTGCATCGGAGTGACAGCCAGATTTGCCACGCTCTCCATTGACATGCGAATGAAATCCCACGGGAGTTCCTCGTCGGTACTCTTTGCATTTCCCATATACTCTTTGGAGAATTCGCGGTCTTCCTCACTCATGACATAATACCATCCAAGAATCGTATCGTTGTCGTGCGTTCCGGTGTAGACAACACAGTTTCTCTCGTAATTGTGCGGCAGATAATCACTCTCCTCACGGGAGTCAAAAGCAAACTGCAGCACCTTCATACCCGGATAGCCGGATTCTTTCACCATTTCGATCACGCTCTCGGTAAGATATCCCAGGTCTTCTGCGATGACATCCACATCGCCGAGCTTTTCTTTGACGGTGTTGAACAGATCCATGCCCGGTCCTTTTTCCCAGTGGCCGCGCTCTGCCGTCTGATCACCGAACGGGATGGAATAATATTCATCAAATCCGCGGAAATGGTCGATGCGGACAGTATCGTACAGTTTAAACACGTGAGCCAGACGTAACAGCCACCATGCATAACCTGTGCTCTTATGATAGTCCCATTTGTATAACGGGTTGCCCCAGAGCTGTCCGGTTGCGGAGAACGCATCCGGCGGGCATCCGGCAACGGCTTTTGGCTGGTTGTCCTCATCAAACTGGAACAGAACCGGATTTGCCCAGGTATCGGCACTGTCAAATGCCACATAAATCGGAATATCACCGATGATACGGATACCCTTTTCATTTGCGTATGCTTTCAGTGCTTTCCACTGTTTCAGGAACATAAACTGCTGGAATTTGTAAAATGCAACCTCCTCGGCAAGTTCTTCCCGTTTCTGATTCAGTGCTGCTTCTTCTCTGTCCTTTAATTCTGCCGGCCACTCACTCCAGCTGATTCCGCCGAGTGCATCCTTAATCGCCATATACAGCGCATAATCTTCCAGCCAGTAACCATTTTCCGATACAAATGCATCATATACGTCATCTGCCGCAAATCTTTCAAATGCTTTTCTGAGTACTTTGAAACGGGACAGATAAATCTTTTCGTAATCAATATACTCTGCATTGTCGCCGAAATCGCACGCATCACACTCTTCTTCTGTCAGAAGTCCCTCTTTTACCAGGGTTTCCAGATCAATAAAATATGGATTTCCTGCAAAAGTAGAGAACGACTGGTACGGCGAATCTCCATATCCCGTCGGTCCAAGTGGAAGAATCTGCCAGTAGCTCTGGCCGGCCTCCTCCAGGCGATCCACAAATTCATACGCTTCTTTCGAAAAACATCCGATACCATATCGGGACGGCAGCGAAGCTACCGGAAGTAAAATACCACTTGCTCTCATTTTTAAACCCTTTCTCCTTGTCGTTTTTTCTATCCATCCGACCCCACAAATACATAATTCCTGTTCACGGATACGCAGCAAATTGTAACTTATGCAACCCCTATAGCCAGCTCATTTTGTTTCGTAAAAACAGGGCTGTCGGTATCTCGTCTGTATTTCCGGAAACGGTGTCGGTAACGTTTCCGGAACTCGTTATATTTACAATACCATACTCTGCATCAAAAAACAACCCCCAACCCCCTTATCATATTTACCAAATATTGAATCCTCTGTTTATTCAAAACAACGAATTTGCATTTTTGTAACGATACAAGCCATACATAAAAAGACAGCATGCGGGGACGGAACCGCTTTGGGCACTTAAAAATCATGAATTTTTCAAGCCTCCCATATAGGTTCTGTCCCCGCATGCTGTCTTTTGCGGTATCTGTTTTTCACTTAAAACTCCAGAATAATCTTTGTTCCAGTTCCAAGTGTACTCTCAATTTTAATCTTTGCATCATGAAGAATCGCTCCATGTTTCACAATGGAAAGTCCAAGTCCGGTACCTCCCGTTTCGCGGGAATGACTCTTATCCACACGATAGAACCGTTCAAAGATCCGCTCCTGATCTTCCTTTGCAATTCCGATTCCGGTATCTGCCACAGATACCACTGCCCGTCCGTTTCTTCCGCGTGAAACCGTCACTTCAACTTCACCGTCCTTGCGGTTGTACTTGATCGCATTGTCGCAGAGATTGTAGATCATCTCATAGAAAACCTGTCGTGCACCTTTGATCCGGCAGCTCTCTCCTCTCAGTGTCATCTTCACCTGCTGCTCCTTTGCCCGTATGGAAAGATGTCCCTCGACATCACGGCAGATCTGCATCAGATCCACTTCCTCCATCGGGATTGACTGGTCGTTTTCGTCCAGTCTGGACAGCTTGATAATATCCTCGACAAGAGAGCTTAACCGGCTCGCCTCACTGTGGATTCTGCCCGCAAATTTGGGAATATCCTCCGGTTTTACCATGTTGTTTTCGATGATCTCCGCATATCCGGAAATCGACATCAGCGGTGTTTTCAGCTCATGTGACACATTGGCTGAAAACTCACGGCGCATCACCTCGGCTTTCTGTTTTTCCGTCACATCCAGCACCAGGATTACCGCACCGGATACAACACGGTCCACACGCACCGGATTTGCAAGAAGCTGATAGACTCTTCCATTTATCTCCAGCATCCGTTCCTCGGAACTGCCCTCCAGCGCATGATCCAGTGCCTCCTTCAGCTGCTCGTTGCGGCTGACTGTCACGATATTGTGGTTGATGCACTCCTCCGCTGTCACATCAAACAGATTCTGTGCCGAACGGTTGATGGAAAGTACGACCGACTGGTTTGTCACGATCAGACCATCCTTCATATATTCCGTGATTGCAAGATACTCCTCCTGATTATGACGGAGCTCCTCCATCTGCTGCTGAATCTGCTTCTGCTGCTGATGAATTCTTCCAAGCAGCGGACTCAATTCCTCATACGCTTTGTTGTCCAGCGGATGATTCAGATCAATCTCATTGATCGGCTTTACAAGCGCCTTTGTCATATGGCTGACCATCAGCAGCTCCACGACAAGGACTGCCGCAATCAGCACAGCCACCAGCCATATATTCCGCAGCATCACACCGAACACACTGTCTGTTGTCAGGGAAACACGGATGATTTTTCCATTGTCCAGGCGCAGTGCCGTATAATATGTTTTGCTCCGCAGCGTTTCGGAATAACGGGAAATATTGCTTTCCCCTGTCTTTTCTGCCTCAATCACCTCCGGCCGCCCGGAATGATTTCCCATCATGTTCTCATCCTCGACCGAATCAAACAGAACGGTTCCGTCCGTGTCAATCAGGGTAACCCGGCTTGCTGTAATCTTTCCGGCCGGTTTATCCAGACTGTCATCACCCATCTTGTCCAGAAAATACCTGTAATACTCACATTCATTTCTCACCGAAACACGAAGCTGCTCCGCCGTATTGTTGTACATTGCCCAGCTCATGGTGAAAAAAGTCAGGATAATCGCAGCGATAATCAACGCTCCCGCATGTTGAAAGACTTTTTTACGCATCTTACTTCCTCAGCCTCCTATCCGGTATCCCACGCCGCGGACCGTCTCGATCAGCTCGCCGCATTCGCCCAGCTTCTGGCGGAGTGTACGCACATGAACGTCTACCGTACGGGTTTCTCCGTCAAAATCATAGCCCCAGACATGGCCGAGCAGACGGTCTCTTGTAAGGACAATTCCTTTATTTTCCATTAAAAATTTCAGCAGTTCAAACTCTTTTAAGGTCAGGGTAACCTTCTCCCCTTTGGCCAGAACCTGGTGCTGCTTTACCTGAATCTGCAGATCCCCGGTCTCCAGCACATCGTTTTCCTTCTCTTCTTTTCCGGCACGGCGCAGCACGGCACGTACCCTTGCGATAAATTCCATCATGCCGAACGGCTTGGTAATATAGTCATCGGCTCCGCAGTCCAGGCCCATGACCTTATCATACTCAGCGCCCTTTGCCGTTACCATAATAACCGGAATTTCTTTTGTTACTTCCGATGCCTTGAGGCGTGAAAGAATTTCAAGACCATCCTCTCCCGGAAGCATGATATCCAGGAGAATCAGATCCGGAAGCTGTTCTGCAATAGCTGCATTCAGCTCTTTTCCGCTTTCCAGGCCTCTTGCGGTAAAACCGCTCGATTCCAGTGTGTATACGATCAGTTCCCGTATATTTCTTTCATCTTCCACGCAGTAGATCATCTGTTATTCCCCTTTATGGTGACCGTTAATGGAGTACACAACCCATTCCGCAATGTTTGTTGCATGGTCACCGATTCTTTCATAATATTTTGCAATCATCAGATAGTCCAGAGACTGGACATCTGTGGTAATTCCCTTTCGCATACCCTGCAGAATTTCATCCTTGACCTCATCAAAAAGATCATCCACGATATCATCGAAATCGATAACCTCCCGTGCAAGCTTCAGATCCTGCTTAACGTATGCATCGATGCATTTTGTTACCATAGAAGCTGTTGCTTTCGCCATATCCTTCAGACGGATGCTTGCATCCGGCACACCAAGACTCGTTACTTTTACGATATCCGCAATATCTGCTGCCTGGTCTCCGATCCGCTCCATATCGGTAATCATTTTTAATGCCGCAGAT
>ERZ791875.1961-NODE-1961-length-11925-cov-2.199242_pt1 | contig 11925 bp, 13 predicted proteins | sample MGYA00510278_ERZ791875 | MGnify/ENA primary metagenome ERZ791875 (study PRJEB30046, sample SAMN00792078) | human gut metagenome | study: EMG produced TPA metagenomics assembly of the A metagenome-wide association study of gut microbiota in type 2...
GCAGGAGATAACTCCCACAGACCCTGTGATGATTTGCTTTATAACTTCTTTGCAAAATCCAGAGAAATCCATCCGACTCCAGATTTGAGCTTGCCCCAAAGAGTAGCTCCTTCGCCTTTGGACTTCTGGACGATTGTAAAGATGCCTTTGCCAGTGAACTGACCTGTTTTACCATAGTTGATACCCGGCCCCTTGCGGATATTCAAATTGGCAATGTCTATCTGAACCTTATAGGAAGTATCTGCAGCAGGTGTTTGGACAGGCTTTGCTGCAGTCGGATAAACGATATTGCCAGAGGAATCGAATACCTTGTATCCAGCATTCTTATCTGCCTTTTTCTTAGCGTTGGCCAGTAACTTGTAGGCACCAAGCTGACTCTTAGAATCAGAGGACTTGCGGACACGATACATTTGTGAAGTAGAAGCAGTGCCGCCACCGGAAGTGGTTTTGGAAAGCTCAGAAGTAACCTTCGTCGCCAGATCACCAAGCCTTGCATAGAGCCAGTTGCCGGGGCAGCTTTTATTTGCAAACCATCTGTGGACAGTGAGCACCATCTCATCGGCCTTTGGTGTATAATTTAATGTCTTATTCTTGTCAGCAAACCACAAAAGTTTCTTCTTGCCGTTACGCTTACAGATATCCGTGCAGAGCTTGACCAGTGAGTTATAAACAGCACTATTCATTGCATACGGCTCAGACATATCACTGGCGCACTCGATGGTGACGGCACGCTGGTCGTTCGCATTGGACGAAGAACACCAGCTGCGGTTCTTCTCCTCCACGCAGAGAGAAATTCTGCCATCCTTGCCGATGCCATAGTTGCAGCTTGCCTGTCGGGACGTACTGGTAAAGCATCCACAGATACTTTCACAAGAAAGCTGACCTACTACGCAGTGTGGCGTGATGCGGTCGATACTATGAGTACGCTGTCCGGAATGATTCGGACTGAGTTTGGTGTATGACACCAAGGAGCTGTTTGTATATCCCATATTACTTATCCTCGCTTTCTGCTCTGTCATGGAGCTGTTCTAATACGATTTTGATTTTCTCCGGCACAGGCAGTCCGAGATGAGCTGCATTCTCCAGAAGGCTCACGCCCTCATTGGAAATGTAGAAGAAAATCACTGCGATTCTCAGCACACTGCCTGTTCCGATAACCTGCACATCCAGCACATTGGAAATGCCAACGAGCAGGAAAATCAGCACCTTGCGGCAGATGCCCTTAAAGCCGACCTCACTGGAGAGGTTCTTGTCCGCAATGGCACACATTACCCCGGTGATATAATCAATCACCACAAAGGCAAGCAGTGCGTAGAGCAGACCGTCACAGCCGCCAAGGAAGTAGCCAAGCCAGCCGCCGATGCCTGCAAATACAAGCTGAATGCTGTTCCAGAATTCTTTCATGATATTGTTCCTCCGTTTCTTAAAAATTGGTATGAAAAAAGCAGCTGCCCGCAATGGACAACTGCCTGATTCCAAATAGATTTATTGTTCCTGAATAATATATGTGACCTTCATGGTCTTGTCCGCCGTCTTTGTGACGGGTTCGGACAGATTATTGATTGTTGCGAGGTAATTCGAGATCATCGCAAATCCGATTGTCGTATAATTGCCGCAGCTTATGAAATACAGCATGGGATTTCCAAGCACCGGAGCATAGCAGTAATGTCGGTTGCTGCTGTAAAGACGGTTGCTCTCCGGCTTCAGAAATTCATTTGTCGCACTGTCTGCGATATACAGGTCACTTCCGTTATCGTCATAGTAGATGCGGCCGTTGATTGCAAATTCCGGCAATCCCGGAATGCCGGACATTCCCGTTTCCTTGAGCTTCACCACATTTGCCGAATTTGTCAGTTCAAATTTATAAACATGGTACGGACTGTTGTAGCTTTTCACATAGATAAAGCCGTCATGCACATAGGCATACCGCATACCATCGGTGTTCAGCATCACATCCGATGTGTTGGTAATCGTATAGGTTGAAATTTTCCATGTTCCGAAGTCAATCTTCAGCACTGTAAAGGTTTCATTCACCTTGGTTTGGTAATTGGACGCACCGCACACATATAGTGCATTTGTAGCCGGGTCGAAGTTATAGCAATTTCGACCGGAAATATTAAATCCCTCGTCCAATGTCCATTCTTCCATCAGCGGCTTCGTGTTTCTCGGATTTTCCAGCACAGACACTGTTTTCAGATAAGCTCTGCGCTTGGTGATGGTAAGTTTCGTACCACTATCAAATCGCAGATAATACGCCGCATCAGTATCCAGGTCGATTGCAAACAAAAGCTCTGTAACACCAGTAGTAAATCCGTTATATTTATCGCCAGTATTGGCATTGGTATAGCTCGTGTATACATACTGCAGATATCCATTGTCCACTGTGACAGCAAGTGGGTGATCCGAATTGAAAACCGCATTCGAGCTGCCGTAAGAAGTATAGCCGCCGTTGACATGGGTCAGGCACACACAGGAAATCGTGCCGTTGGCCTGGGATGTCTGGAAATCGTACACATATTTCATGTAACGGTCGGTGAGGTTCAGCTCGCTTTCTGTCTGGTTGAAACTCCCTCGTACTTTGCCGGTGGTGTTATTCTGTTGTCCGTACACAGCACTGCCGACTAACTGAGCTTCGGCAGGCGGATACAGCATATCGGCATTTTCTTCGATATTGGTATCAAACAGGAGCAAACCACCGAGCAGCTTCTGGTAATACGGAGCAAAGCTCTCGTACATCCTGCTTGGGTCCTTCACCAATCCCAGCGGCTTGAAGATATTCGCCAGTGCATTGGTCACCATATTGTGTTCCAGAACGGTTTCCGTCTGCCCTGTTTTGACATCGGTCAGCTCTATTTTCATTGTTCCTTTTAACATTTCTTGCGTCCTCCTTTAATTGATGTAGGTGATTTTGAAGCGGGATAGCGCCGCATTGTCGTGCAGGATAAAGTGAAAATACACTCTCCGGCTTTCCGGCAGACTGTTCCACAAATCCTCTACATCGGTATTCAGCCAATCGTCCAGCGGCACTTCATTGCTATATGACGCTCCATCATCCAGAGAAACACAGATACCAACATCGCCGGAATACTCTGCTGTCAGCAGTTTAATGCCAATAATGGAGATATGGCTCATATCAGCAACGGCATCCAGCACCTGCGAATACGGATACGCTTTCAATGTAGCTTTCAACAGTTCTTCACTGCCGCCGGATTTCCAGAAATAAAACTCAGGATTTACAAGCTGAGTCAGCTGTTCTGCGGACGGCAGTTCCTCAAATCCGTATTTCAAAAACATAGCGGCTGTCAGACTTTCGATATTACAGACCATCAACTCACCGTCCGCAAGTGTATAAAACGCATCACCTTGTTTCAACAGATAGCCATAAGATTCACTGCCTTTCTGCTCATACATTGCATATACGACTTCCCATGACCGTCCGGCGTTGTCCTGATGATAAAAGCTGACCTGCGTACCACCGCCTATACCATCAAAAAGAGTAAGTGCTGTAGTCGTTCCGTTGCAGATCAGCTCCGATGTACCTGTGTTTCCACTGGTCGGAGTCTGAATCACATTGAGGAACATATCGTTGTTGGACAGCAAAAACAGTTCAAAAATCAGCCGATTGCTTTCAACACGATTGCTGTAAACGGTGTAGCCTTCAAAGCGGATTTTCAGAAATTGCAGCCCATTCGAGGTTTCTCCAAGCTGTCTGTATATGGCTGTGGAGCAGCCGTCTCTGCGTAAAATCCGTAATTGCTCAGAGCTTGTTCCAAATCCAAGCCAATGGTTGCTGGAAATATACAAAGGCGCTGCAACTATTCCATTGAACATAAAGCCGGATAATCCTTCGGTCGAGAAGGTGCCGTCATCGTTATAGGAACTGCTGATGGCTGTCATATTCTCAGAAGTATTGAGAAATGGAGTCAGTACTGTTTTAAGAATTCCCACTTCAGAAATAAAATGAAGCGTCAATTCGGTTTCTGCCACAAAGGTCAGTCCATCACAGGCAATGGGAGTATCCAGCTCATACGGCAATGCACCACGAAATATGAGGTCACTCATTTCGATATCAGAGTATACAGAAATTTCTCCTGTTCCCTCAAAGCGATATATCCGCAAAGCCTGTTCAGGAACATAGAAAAAGGGACTTTCCGAAAGAAACACATCTTCCGGCTGTCCCTTACTCCACAGATATTTGGTTTCATCTATCAGCATTTTGCCACCTCCAATCGCTCCACACGTTCAAACTGCTCCGTATTCACCGCAAGGTGCTGGAGCATTCCGCTGTTGATTTCTTCCGTTTCGGACACATAGGTATAATCACTTATCATGCAAAAAGCGCCGCTTTCATTGACTTCTACCATAGTCACATCGTAATGTGGTGGGAAGTTCTTATCCACCGTAAAGGTTTTGATGACTTCCATAACGGACAGACGCTCATTCAGCAGGTCATAGCCAAACGCAACATCCGCAATCTCAATTCTGCCGATGCGCTGTGTGACAGCATTGCGTTTCTGTGCCGGGAAGATTACCGCGGCTCGGTCGGTGAAGCCATCATGCATAAACTGCGTTTCTGCAATCGGAATACGGTCGATGGCTTCGGAAATGCTGATACGGCCATTCCAGTCACCGATACCGGCTACAAGACCCTGACCGCTGATGGTTGCACGAATCTGCATCTCACCAATGCTCATGGTGCCGCCGCTGATATTCAGCAGTACGGATAGGGTGTTCTCACTGTTTTCGATTACCTGTGTAATGGGAAGAAACAGCGTCAGAATATGCTTTCCAGCAATGCAGGTTTTCTTCGGATAAAAGGTCTTGACCTCTTCGTTGTTCATTTTGTAGGTGACGGTCAGCTCAGACTGGCCAGTTTCCGAAAATGTAAATGCAACTTCTTTTGTGTCAGAGCTGTCGGCATTTTCCTCATCTGCATCTGTCTTTTCAGTAGGCACCGCCCCATGAATGGTGCGGATCACCTCATCGTTTTTGACCTCAAAGAGAATCTCCGCTAAAAATGTAGCTGTCGTGTCCTCTTTGGAGGTGAAGGTGATTGCCAGAACCTCAGTTTTATTGTTTCCAATGGTAAACGGAGTCGTATTCACAAAGTTATATACGACAATTTTTCCGGCTTCTATCTGGTTCAGCAGACCGGTGATGTTCTTATCATTTTTGCTCTTTGCCGCCGCCAGATTTGGATTTTTGCCTACACACTTCAAGCTGTGCTTTCCGTTTATCTTGTAGGTAATGCTCGTGATGCAGGACACCTGCGTTTCATCTGCATGACCGCCGGAGAAGCGCAGGACATCCATTGGGTCGAAGGCAGGATTTCCGATGGTGCTGCTGTCAAAAGGAACATAGCGCACCACCGAAATGGCGTTGAGGATATTATTCAGCAATCTTGCTCTTGCAGTTTTCAGACCAAACTGCAAAAGCGGATTTACCCCAAGGTTCATGGTCAGGGCATCGTCCGGGTCAAGTGCATAATATTCCGCTTCTTCCGTCATCATATTGGTGGAGGATACCGCTGTGTACCTGGTAACAAAATCCGAATAGCTGCTGTCGAAGCGATGTCGGCTCGGTACCTCTGCTACAGGTGCGATGCCATAAGGAATCATCTGCAGCTTACCATCCCGGTTTATCTGGCAAACACAGCCAAGTACCTGTGCCACATAATATATAAGGTCACGATAGCTCTCCATGTCATTATCCGCATAGATGCCGAGGGTTTCCTTGCCGTTTGGCATAGCATCGATTTCCGCTTTGCTTTGAGCCAGTTCCACTTTGCATTCGGTGCAGGCCATCAAAAGAAAACTGTACGCAGTACCGCTGGATGCGTTGAGCTTCAGCTCCTTGTCGAAGCGGAGCATATAATCATAGGCTTTCAGTTCCAGTGTTTTGATATTGCGGTTGGCTTCGTTGACCTCGAAAACGCCCATAGGAATTGACTCCACAGAACCGTCTGTCAGCGTCAGATGAAACCATAGCCGGATTTCTGCACCATCCAATGTATAACGGTCAATATTGGAAAACAGGGTAATGCCCATCTCGGCGGCATATACAGAGCCAAGCTCTATCTCGGAGCTGCCACAACACTGCCGGGTAATATAGCCGCTGCCTTTGACAATATTCTTGTTTGTAAACTCGTAGGTTTTCTTATTCTTGGCGGTGATGGTGCCAGACCAGCTGTATTTTCTTGTATTGCTTTCAATCGCCTGCATAAAGGCATCCGATACAGGATACAAAAACACCACCTCCGTCAAAATTCATTCAGCGTAAAGCTCACTGTCCAAAGACCCTTATAGGAAGTATCTTTTTCCAGCTTTGCTTTATAGCCGCTGATGTACATTTCTGTTTCCTTCTGTGCTAAATCCTCAGTGTCAAAATAGAGAACTGTTATCTTCGGCAGTTTGGAGAACGCCGTCAGCCGTTTCAGCCATGCGGGTGATACCGAAAAGGACACTGCGATTTTTACCACACCGCTTCGCACCACATCCCTCTGCGTAGTTCCGGCTTCTGTTTCTCCGCTGGAATCCGCTTCAACATCAGAAAGGTCAATGTCATAGGAATCCGGCAGAGGAAGGTCAGTGCCATTGAAATTCAAATATTGCATAAATGCCATCGTTACCGACCTCCACTTCTGAGATTTGCCCTCTGCTGGGCATTGATAATGACCTCATCCAGCATCGTGCCGCCAAGGTACACAGGAATAACAATATCGCCGCTCGGATTATTCACCTGCGACAGCCCTTCCCGAATTGCCGCCGTAATGCCGGAGAGTGTGTCTGCCGTACCTGCGGACACTGCCGCAGTTGCTGTTTCCATTCTGCCAATCTGCGGATTGATGACCATATCCGCCGCAACACCGTCCATTGCCTTGGCTACCAGTCCTTTGCTCTGTTCGATGCCTTTGGCAAGTCCCTGCATGAAGTCCGGCATCCAGGATTCATAATCCGTCAGAGGTCCCTCATCCGGCACAGAAAAGTGCAGGACAGAACGAATCTTGTCTGCTACTCCTGTTACCGCATCGGACACAGCACTGATGCAGGACTTGATGCCGTTGACGATGCCCATAACGAGGTCTTTGCCCCAGTTAAATGCCTGGGATGCCAGCCCCTTTACATAGCCGATCGCTTTTTCAAAGCCTGAATGGATCACATTGTAGATCTGTCCGATGGTGTTGCCGATGGCAGTTTTTACATTGTTCCAGATGCTTGTGACCGTACTTTTGATAGCATTCATCACTGTGGAAACCACAGATTTGATACTGTTCCATACGGAAGATACAACGCCCTTGATGGCATTCAGCACTGTTGTCACAGCAGTCTTGATGGCATTCCATATGGTGGTTACCACATTTTTTATTGCTGTCAGCACCGTAGTAATTACCGTCTGAATTGCCGTCCACGCAGTCTGGAAAATATTCTTGATGGTTTCCAGAATCGGTGTGAGGAAGGTCACGATGCCGTTCCATATCTCACTGATTTTCTGCGAAATGGCAGTTAATGCTCGTTCTATCAGAATTTTAATTGCCTGGAATATTGTCTCGAATAAATAGCGGAACGCTTCGAGCAGTGGAGAAATCGTGTCATAGATGCTCTGCCAGATGGAAGTAATCGTATTCCATATGGTAGTCATCACACCGCTGATTGCTTCCCACGCCGAAGAGAATACACTCTTGATGCCTTCCCACAGCGTAGTGAAAAAGCCGGAAATTTCACCCCAGAGCGTTTGTGCCAAAGAAAGAATGCTTTCCCACGCTGTAGAAAGAAACGAAGTGATCGCATTCCAGGCTGTAATTACTGCTTGTTTGATACCTTCCCACAAATCAATCCAAAACTGTCGGAATCCCTCGTTCGTATTCCAGAGATAGATAAATGCCGCTACCAGTGCGGTAATCGCTGCAATGATGAGAACGATAGGATTGGCAAGCATCGTGACATTCAGAGCTGCAAACGCTGTTTTTACTGCACTGATGGCACTTGCGATTTTCGGAACGACTGTCATAATCGTACCGACCGCAGAGATCACCTTGCCGATTACAATGAGGACGGGACCGATAGCAGCCGCAAGCAGGGCAACCGTTACGACCACTTTCTTCGTGCCTTCGTCCATGCTGTTGAGCCAGTCTACGAACTTCTGTACCCAGCCGACAATCTGCTTGATTGCTGGCATCAGAAGCTCACCAAAGGAAATGGCAAGACCCTCAAGAGCAGATTTCAAAATTGTGATCTGTCCCTGCAGGTTATCCAGCTGTGTGTCTGCCATCTGCTGTGCAGCTCCGGCACTGTTCGTGATAGAGCTTTGCAGGCTGTCCCAGGTATCGCCAGTGTTGGCAAGCAGGGCATTGACCGATGCAAGGTCGGTCTTATTGAATATGGTGGCGATGATATTGGCTTTGTCAGCCGATGTCATGCCGTCCATGCTCTTATTGAGGTCACCCAGGATGTCGTTCAGGGAGCGCATATTGCCGTTGGAATCATAAACGGAGACTCCAAGCGCATCCATCTGCGCCGCCGCTTTATCGGTAGGGTTCTGTAAGGACAGAATCACATTTCGCAGATGGGTACCGCCTTCAGCGCCTTTGATACCGTTATTGGCAAGGATACCAAGTGCTGTATTCAGTTCGGCAGTACCGCCCTTGATGGACTTTGCCGTTGCACCGATGGTCAGGATACCTTCGCCCAGCTGTGCTACGGAAGTATTGGTGGACGAGGCGGTCTTTGCCATCTGGTCAACCATCTTTGTTGACTCATCCACACCCATACCGAGAGCAGACATAGCATCTGTTACCATATCCGATGCAGACGCAAGGTCAATGTCACCTGCAGCGGCAAGGTTCAGAACGGTTGGAAGGGTGTCGCACATCTGCTGGGTATCGTATCCGGCAAGTGCCAGATAGTTCAGAGCGTCCGCACATTCCTTGGCGGAGAATGCGGTTTCAGATCCCATCTTCTTTGCAAGCTCGGACAGCGTATCCATCGTATTGACAGACTGCCCATCCACCGTAGACATGGAATCCTTCGTAATTCCCATCGTGGCCTGTACCTGCGACATGGACGATTCAAAGTTTGCCGCTGTGGTGACTGCCGCCGTTCCAAGTCCAGTAACTGCCGCAGTGACCGGGAGCATCTTCTGCCCGGCAGAAGAAATATTGTCTCCGACCGTTTTTAGCTTTTCACCTGTTGCAGAAATCTTCTGCAATGCAGCAGCAGACTGATTTGCTTGTTCTTCCAGCTTTTTGAGGTCTTGCTCGGTTTCGATGATTTCCCGCTGCAAGGCATCATATTGTTCCTGAGAGATGTCACCGTTGGCAAGTGCTGTATTTGCCTGTTCTGCGGCAGTTTTCAGCGTGGTCAGCTTTTCCTTGGTTTCGGATACTGCGTCAGAGAGCAGTTTCTGTTTCTGTGCAAGCAGTTCTGTATTGCCTGGGTCGAGTTTCAGTAGCTTTTCAACATCCTTCAGCTGTGCCTGTGTATTCTTGATTTCTGAATTGACACCCTTTAAGGCTGTCTGTAATTTGGTAGTATCGCCGCCAATTTCAACAGTGATACCCTTGATTCTGCCTGCCGCCATAGCACACCTCCTCTCTGAAAATGGGCATAAAAATTGCCCGGCATTGCTGCCGAGCGTTAAAAAGCATCGAAATCTTTCTGCGTAGCCATCTGCGAATAGCCTTTATACTCATCATTTCCACTTTCTGCATACATATCGTTGACCATTCCTATCGTGAGCAGATCGAGGTCACGAATAGAAATGCCAAGCTGTACACAGCGGAGCAGAAATAACGGTGTTGTCATTTGGCGGTCAGTTGGGCGAAGTTTTTTTTAGAAGAAATATCCGTCTGCACATTCAATCCCCACAGTTCGATAATCTTCGGCAGCACCTGGTAAATGGAAAAGGTGTTGAATTCATCCAGCCATTCCTCCGGGGAGTCAGGGATAGACGGGTCTGCGTGCTTTGCCATCACATAGGCGATGTTCTCGAACATTTCAAGGGAGAACATATCAAGACGGGAGTTTTCCTCATCGCCATTTCCTACAGCCTTGCCGAGCGCATCCAGGTCTTTGTAAATGTCGCGATGGAACTTGATGCGATAAATACGGGGAATAGCCGCAGATGCCTTAAATGGCACCTGCTTTCCATCAATTTCAATTTTCTGAATCATACTCATAGCTTTACTCCTTCACAGCTTTTGCGGTTGTCTTGGTGCTTTGCTCCGATACATCTGATGCGGCTTCTGCCGCTGCCGCAGGAAGATATACAGATTTGTACCAGTCCGTATAAATCTTTTCAGTGGTATCATCGCCGGTCTTAGCTTTTACATAGCCGCTTGCCAGCGGAGTGGCCTTGACCGACAGCGTTTCCGTCTGCACCTCGATCTCATCCTCGTTGGTCTGGGATTCGATGGACGGACGGCTTGCCGCACAGTTGTACAGCACATGACGGATTTTCTTCACATCACCATCAAACTCGAACAGAAGTGCAAAGTTCGCCGTTTCCACATTGGCGTTCTCTAACAGCACCTTGTTGGTATCCAGCGTTTCCTTCAGCACATCGGTACGGAAGGACTCAGGAATCATCGCAAGCTCCAGATCACCCTCATAACCCATGTTGTTGCTGATGGTGTAATATGCATACCCGTCTGCATAGAAGTTGCTCGGCTCACCGTTTGCATCCAGGGAAAGGGATACCGCACCGGGCATCGGAACAGGCGTACCAAAGGACACATCGCCGTTATCACCGATGGTCTGCAAAGCGTAATGCACATTGCAGATATTGAATTTCACCTTATTTTTCTTAGGCATATCAGTTTACCTCCATTTCAAATGTGTACAGGACTTCGTATAGCTTCTCCGAATCAATCCACACCTCGGATTTGTCATAAAAAATGCCATGCTCATCAAGCACAGCTTCGACTGTCTGTTCTGCCGACAAGTCCTTGCAGTCGGTATACAGCTCGATATGGATTTCATTGATTTTGTAATAGGCCCTGCCGTCAGCGGAGAAGTTGTCACTGTTCGGTATCAGATAACAGATGAACGGCGGGTCCGGACTCTCACCCTCTGCAAAATGGTCATACGCAAAGGGAAGTCCGATTTTTTCAAGAATTGCTGCTATTTTCTCCATTGATTATCCTCCCAGCGCCTTTTCTACTTCGGACTCCAAAGTCTGCACTGCTTTTTCTTCGGCAGGTGCAATGTGCGGTCTTGCGGCAACACGACCGCTGCCGCGCTTGGCATGACCATGCTCCAGAAGGTGAGCAATCTGGTAGCGGTTCTTGGAATGCACCACCACATCCAGTGAGTTTGCGGTTTCCTTTACCGTTTTGACCGCCCAGCTCTTTGCATATTTGCCGGTGTCCCTGGGAGCTGTCTGCGAAATTTCATCCTTTACGGATTTTCCTGCTTTCTTTACCGCTTTTTTCAGATCATCGGTTGCAAAGTCAGCATATTCCTGCAAACCTTCCATAATAGCCGAAGCCATACGGTCAATCGGTACTCTGTCTGATGCCATGTCATCTCCTCACTTTCTGACAGGAGAGCTTGATACATTTCCTTTTGAAATTCACATGATCCACTGCCCAAATATCATATAGTTCACTTCCAAACTGCACTCGGTATCCAGTTGAGGTGAGGGCAGTAGCCTTCTTGCAGTAACGGATCGTGAAATCAATCTTGGAATCGTCTACTACAAGACCGGCATCGGTGGACTCTTTCCCAGCTTCAGCACTAACGGTGGCATAGCAGGTATAGTAATCTTTCCAAGCGTTCTTTCGATTCCCGATGGCATCCGAGATGACCTCATTCTTCTGAATGTAGATGCGAACATTTAGTAACTCAATATTCATCAGAAGGCCTCCTTCCTGGAACCGAAGAGAAGAGAGCGCAAAGTCAGTGTCAGAGCATGATGGTCAGCTTCCTC
>ERZ791875.1962-NODE-1962-length-11924-cov-6.598787_pt1 | contig 11924 bp, 6 predicted proteins | sample MGYA00510278_ERZ791875 | MGnify/ENA primary metagenome ERZ791875 (study PRJEB30046, sample SAMN00792078) | human gut metagenome | study: EMG produced TPA metagenomics assembly of the A metagenome-wide association study of gut microbiota in type 2...
ATGTCCATCCGCACCACGGCGCTGGTGACCTTCGGGGCCGGGTAGAAGCTGCCCGGCGCGGCGGTGAACATCAGCTTCGAGGTAGCGTAGTAGCTCACGGCGCAGCTGATGGCGCTGGACGCCCGGGTGCCGGGGGCGGCGGCCAGACGGTCGGCGGCCTCCTTCTGCACCATGACGGTGAGGTTCCGGATGGGCAGGCGGTCGCCTAGCAGCTTCATGACGATGGGGCTGGTGATGTAGTAGGGCAGGTTGGCGCAGACAGCCACCGGCATCCCGGGGAACTCCTCCTCGATGAGGGCGCGGAGGTCTGCTTTCAGAACGTCCTGCAATACCAGCTTGAAGTTCTCCACGCCCGCCATGGTCTCGGCCAGCAGGGGCGGCAGGCGCTCGTCCACCTCGATGGACACCACCTTGGCGGCGCGCCGGGCCAGCTCTTTGGTCAGCACGCCGATGCCGGGGCCGATCTCCAGCACGCCCCAGCTCTTATGGACGCCGCTGGCGTCCACGATCTTGGGCGGCAGGCCGGGATTGATGATGAAGTTCTGTCCAAAGCCCTTGGAGAGCGCGAAATCGTATTTTTCGCACAGGCTGCGGATAACGGAGAGGTCGGTCAGCTCCGGCATAGTGGTTTTCCTTTCTGTTGCAGCCCTCTCAGCCGCTCGCGCGGCAGCTCCCCCAAAGGGGGAGCCACTGGCGTGTCGGTCGGGCCAACGCTGGACGAATAAAGTACGATGTATCGGAAACAGTAGTGCTCCGCCGTCTGGATTCACGGCAGCTTGACAAGGTGTGCTTGTTCAGAAGCGCCTGCCCCCGGAAGCAAGGCCCGCTCTTTTGTGCCATATCGGGCCCCAGGCATCCAGTAGAAAGTGGCCCGGTATGCCAAAGCCTCTCCCTTTGGGAGAGGTGTCTGCGCAGCAGACGGAGAGGGTCACTGCGCACTTGCAGCCTCCTGCTCCCCTTCCGCACCGGCCTCGGAGGAAGCGGTGCTCTCGGCTGCGGCCTCCGAAGAGGCTGCGGCGGAGTCGGCGGCGATGTCAGCGTCGTTCACGCCGCCCACGGTGGTGACGCCGGTGAGCTGCTGTGCGCAGCTGACGGCGCGCTGTATCTGCGGGTCCGTGTCGAGGGTGTAGTCATAGTAGCTGGCCTGCTCGTCGGCAGTCAGCGGGCGCTCCACGTCCACGGTCAGGCCGGTGCCGTCGAAGCAGGAGCCGTCGCCGCAGATGAGCTTTGCCACCGTGACCACGACGGCACTGCCGTCCGAGAGGCGCTGGGGGCTGCTCTGGATAGTGCCTTTGCCCATCGTGGTGCTGCCCACGAGGCGGGTGCCGCACAGGGTGCGCAGGCTGGACGCAAAGAGTTCTGCCGCACTGGCGGTGTTCTCGTTCACGAGGCAGACGGTGGGCTGGCTGATGACCGAGTCGCCGGTGCTGCTGCCCAGCAGGGTGCGGTTGCCTGCCTTATCCTCCGCGTAGGCCAGCACGCCTTCCGGCGCGACGAGTTTGATGCAGCTGATGGCGTCGTCAAGGATGCCGCCGCCGTTGTCGCGCAGGTCAAAGATGAAGCTCTGGGCGCCGCTGGCGGTCAGGCTGCGGAGCGCAAAATCCAGCTCACTGGGGGTGGAGTTGTCGAACTGCCAGATCTTGATGTAGCCCACATTGCCCTGCACCAGCGCGGAATCGACGCTGTTGGCCGTAAAGCCGGAGTGGGTCAGGTCGGCGGTGTGCTGGGCGTTCTCGCTGTCCAGCCAGCTTACATTGACGCTCGTGCCGCTCTCGCCCCGGAGTTTGTTCTGGACAGCCTCCACGCTGCCCAGACTTTTGATGTCTGCGCCGTCGATGGTGGTGATGTAATCGCCCCGCTGAAGGCCGGCCTCCTTGGCAGGAGACTCGTCATACACTTTGATGACCTTGGCGTAGCCGGACTGGTCGATGGCCAGCTCCACGCCGATGCCCATCAGCTTGCCGCTCTGGGCGTTGAGCAGGTCGGTGTAGGCCGAGGCGGTGTAGTAGCGGGCGTACTTGTCGCCGGTACCCAGCAGATAACCGGCAGTCAGACGGTCGTACAGCATGGTCTCGTCGATGTCGTAGTAGTCGTTGGCGCGCACATAGCGGTCTACCTCGGCCACCTTGTTGTACATGCTCTCCTTTTCCTTCACGCTGGTGACGGTGTGGTCAAACAGCCGCATCGCCATCAGCATCGTGATGGAAAAAGTGACCGTCATTGCCAGAATGACGATGGTCACGGTCATCCCTACGGAAATTTTGCGGTTCATTCAATGTCCTCCCCCAGTTCAGACCAAAAGCATCAGAATGACACTGCCCAGTACCGACAGCAGGAACACTCCTGCCAGAATCAGACAGCCCACCCGAAGGATACGCTTGCGTTTTTGCTCGTTCATTTCGCCTTGTGGCCTCCTTTGACCCCTCGACTTCAATTACAGTTGTGTTATCTTATCGGAATATAACCGCGGGGGTTGACCGCATTGGCCTTGGAGCCGCCCTTCCACACCTCGAGATGGAGGTGGTTGCCGGTAGAGTTGCCGGTGGAGCCCACATAGCCGATGAGGTCGCCCTGGTTGACATACCTGCCCGCCGACGTTGCCACCGAGCGCATATGGCCGTAGAGGGTGGAGTAGGCGTTGCCGTCTGTCATTTTGCCGTGATAGATGATGACATAGTTGCCATAGCCGCCGCCGGACCAGCCGGCCACCTGCACATAGCCGCTGGCGGCTGCGTAGATGGGGGTGCCTGCGGGGGCGGCAAAGTCGATGCCGGCGTGGAGCTTGTTGACGCCGGAGACCGGGTTCTTGCGCCAGCCGTACTCGCTGGAGATGCGGGTATAGCTCTTGAGCGGGCAGATAAAGCCGCTGAAGCTCAGCTGGGGCTTGCTGGCCGCTGCCGCTGCGATGAGCTTCTGGATCTCCTTCTTGACGGCCTCGTAGTTCATCTCGTCCGACTCGATGGCCGCCTGGGCGTTCTTCTGGGCCTGCTGGGCCTCAGCGGCGCTCAGACGGGCCTCCTTGACGCTGTTGTTGAGCTCGCTCTGCTTGGACTGCATCTGCTTGTTCTGGGCGTCCAGCTCAGACTTTTTGTTCTGCAGCTGGGTGCGCTCCTCCACGAGCTGGGTGCGGTCGGCCACAAGGGCTTCCTTCGCAGCCTTCATGTTGTCGAGTATCTCGGTGTCCTTCACCGAGATGTCCTGCATGACCTCATTGAAGGTCAGAAGCTCGTACAGATCGTTCACGGACCGGAGCATGGCGACGCTGCCGCCGTCCCGCAGCTCCTGCATGGCGGCCATGTGGCTCTTGAAATCGTCCCACTGGTCGGCGATCTCCTGCTCTTTCCGGGCGATCTCGTTCTGCTTGGCGGTGATCTCCTGCTCTTTGACGCCGATGCTGTTCTGCACCTCGGAGATCTGGCTCTTGAGGACGCCGATCTGGCTCTGGAGCACCGAGACTTTTTCCTTCAGCTCAGACTCGAGGGCCTTGGCAGCAGCTTCCTTCTTTTTGGCGTCGTTCAGCTCCGTCTTATGCTGCTTGATGGACGCAGAGATCTTGTCCAGCTTGTTCTGCAGCGAGCTCATGCTGGTGGCCGCACTGGCCGGGTAGACCGTCACGCTCAGCACGAGGCAGGCGGCGGCCAGAAAAGCACAGGCGGCGCGCATCACGGCCGAACGGCCCGACGGCTTTGCGTGGCGGGGCGGATAGTGCAGGACAAAGCCTGCGGAATGCTTGTCGTGGTACACAGTAGGCCCTCCTTACACGTTCAGGTGCTTTCGGATGGAGAACATGCTGCCCAGACCGCCCACCAGAGCGCCGCCCGCGAGGCTGTAGATCAGGATGGTGGGCCAGACATTCTCCAGCGGCACCAGAGCCGTACCCATGAGCATCTGCCACAGACCGCCCAGCGTGGGCGACAGCTGAACGATGTAGGCATAGCCGCCGATGGTGGCAGCTGCCGTCAGGATGCCGGAGAGCAGGCCCATCGTCAGGCCCTCGATGACGAAAGGCAGGGTGACGAGGGCGTTGGTAGCGCCGACATACTTCATGATCTCGATTTCACGGCGGCGGGCAAAGACGCTCAGCCGGATGGTGGTACCCACCGTGATGATGCTGACAGCCATCAGCACCAGCACCAGACCGCGCCCGACCTTGGTGACAGCCTGCTGGACCTCCACAAAGGTCTTGGTCATCTCGATGGGAGCCGTGACGCTGTAGACGCCGCTGATGTTCTCGAACTGCTTGCTGATGGTCTCCATCTGGCTCAGATCAGACAGGGAGACGCGGTAATTGGCCTTAAAGGGGTTGTCGTTCTCGAACTCGTTCAGCAGGGCGGCATAGTCGGACATATAGCCCTTGTACTGGTTGAGGACGTCTTCTTTGGACATATACTGCACCCGGCTCACACCTGCGGCGCCGCTGAGGGCATTGCCCACAGACTGGATGGTGGCGTCATCGGCCTCGGGGTCCACATAGACCACCATCTCGTTCTGGCTGCCCAGATAGCTCACCATGCTGTCCACATTGACTTCAATGAGGCTGGCGAAGGCGTTCAGGGTCATGCAGACGCTGAGGGAGGCGATGCAGGCGATGGTCATGGCCCAGTGCTTGCCGAGGTTGAGCACGCCGCGCCGGGTGAGGAACCCAAACGTAGAGATTTTCATGCGTGTACCTCCTCGCCGAAGCTGGCCGGAACATCGGAGATGATGCGGCCCTGCTTCAGGGTGATGGTGCGGCGGTTGAAGCGGCGCACCAGTTCATGCTCGTGGGTGACGACAAGCACCGTGATGCCCATCTCGCTGACACGTTCCAGCAGTTCCATCATCTCAAGGCTCATCTCGGGGTCGATGTTGCCGGTGGGCTCGTCCGCGATGACGAGGCGGGGGCTGTGGGCCAGAGCGCGGGCCACGGCCACGCGCTGCTGCTCGCCGCCGGAGAGGAACTCGGGGTAGACCTTTGCCTTGTCTTCCAGATGCACCAGCTCCAGCATGTAGTTGACGCGCTCTTTGATGTCTTTTCTGCCGATATTGGTGACATGCATGGCAAACGCCACATTCTCATAGACCGTCATGGTGGGGATGAGGCGGAAATCCTGAAAGATGATGCCCATCTGGCGGCGGAGGAAAGGCACTTTGCCCCGGCGCAGCCGGGCGACGTCCTTGCCGTCCACCATGACGCGGCCCTCGGTGGGCAGCTCTTCGCGGAGGATGAGCTTGAGCAGAGTGGACTTGCCGGCGCCGGAGTGGCCCACCAGAAAGACGAACTCGCCGTCGTCCACATGGAAGTCGATGTCCTCCAGAGCGGGAGTATCACTCCGTCTGTATAACTTGGTGACATGTTCAAAATCTATCATGAGTATCTTGCTCCTGAAAAATTTATTTGGCACAGAAGTTCCAAGCCATTACAAAAGAAACCGGCCAGCATCGGGGTCGAGCGGCCGGTTTCGGCGTCCGCAGCCGGAGCGGCTGAGACGAAATATCAATATTTGGCCGGGTTGTTGGACAGGTACTTCTTGACCATGAGCGCTACCTTGAACACGATAGCGTCGTCGAACTCACGCAGATCCAGACCGGTCAGCTTTTTGATCTTTTCCAGACGATACACCAGCGTGTTGCGGTGGACGAACAGGCCGCGGCTGGTCTCGGAGACGTTCAGGTTGTTCTCGAAGAAGCGCTGGATGGTGAACAGGGTCTCCTGATCCAGGCTCTCGATGCTGCCCTGCTTGAACACCTCGCGCAGGAACATCTCGCAGACCGTGGTGGGCAGCTGGTAGATAAGACGTGCGATGCCCAGATTGTCGTAGCGGATGATCTGCTTCTCGGTGTCGAACACCTTGCTGACCTCCATGGCGATCTGTGCTTCCTTAAAGGAAGTAGCCAGGTCCTTCACGTTGGCGATGGGGGTGCCGATGCCCACGACAGCCTTGATGTAATGCTCGCCGGACAGGGTGTCCACGATGCTGGCGGCCAGCTTCTCCATATCGGTGCGGTCGATGCCCTTGCGGATCTCCTTGACCAGGACGGTGTCCGTCTCGCTGATGTTGAAGACGAAGTCCTTCTGCTTGTCGGGGAACAGGCTGCTCACCACGTCGTAAGCGGAGATGTCGCCGCCGCTGGTGACGCGGACGATGAACACCACGCGGGAGACGTCGGTGGCAAAGTGGAGCTCACGGGCCTTGGCGTAGATGTCGCCGGGCAGGATGTTGTCCAGCACCACGTTCTTGATAAAGTTGGCCTTGTCGAATTTCTCGTCGTGATACTGCTTGATGCTCTGCAGGCTGATGGACAGCACAGCGGCGAACTGGCCCGCAGTCTCGTCCGCACCTTCCACAAAAACGGCATAATCGTTATGCTTTGCGCTGGAGAACTGCTGGTAGGTGTAGCCATCCCGCACGAAGCGGTCACCGGCCGTCAGACGCTCTGCCATGAAGCCCTCGCGCACCTCACCGATCAGATTCAGCTCCGAGCAGGAGATGACAGCGCCGGTCTCATCCACCACGCCGACCACGCGGTCGATCGCGTCCTTCATCTGGTAGATCACGCTCTGAAATACTCTATTGGCCATAAATGGATACCCCTTTTCCTCTCTTGTGCAAACCGCAGGTGGGCTGGATTGTGATTTTTAACAATTTCGCCGCATTACATTTTATATTTTACACAAAAGAATTTACTTTTGCAACATATTTCACCAAAAAAAATTCTTCTTTCTTGTTGAAATTATCTTTCGGGGCCATTTTCGAGCCAAAAAGGGCCTTTCTGCGTGGTTCTGAGGGCTATTTTACCGGTAAAATGTGATACTTTTTTGAAAACCGGGTGAAAAGCAGTCCTTTACCCCGTGGTAATTTTCGCCACCTCGTCGGCTGTCAGCTCCCGCCACTGGCCCGCAGCAAGGCTCTCGTCCAGCGCAAGCCCCCCGATGGCGTCCCGGTGCAGGGCGTTGACGCCCGCACCGTAGACGCCGAACATCCGCTTGATCTGATGGTACACGCCCTGCCTGAGCAGGACGCGGACCGTCAGACCGTCGGGGGTGAGGGCGGACACTTCCGCCGGCGAAAGGGCCGTGCCGTCGGCAAGGGTGACGCCTGCGGCAAAGCCGGCCTTCATCTCTTCCGTCAGCGGGGTGTCGATGACGACGGTGTAGGTCTTGGAGACATGGCGTTTAGGCGCGAGGATGTCGTGGGCAAAGCCGCCGTCGTCCGTCAGCAGGACGAAACCGGTGCTGGTCTTGTCCAGCCGCCCCGCCGGGAACAGCTCCCGCCGGGGATAGGCATCCCCCACCAGATCCACGACCGTCGTGTCCCGCTTGTCGGTGGAGGCGCTGACGACGCCCTCGGGCTTGTTGAGCATGAGGTAGACGAACTGTCGGTAGGCCAGCGCCTTGCCGTCCACCGCCACGGCGTCAGCCTCTTTCAGCTGGGTATCCCCTTTCCTGCAGACTGCGCCGTTGACCGTGACGCGGCCTTTCGCCAGCAGTGCCTTCGCCTCGCTCCGGGTACATTGGGCCGTCTCGGCTAAATATTTATCGAGTCTCATGAAAACTCCTTCTGTGTGCAGAAAAGAGGCCGTTGCCTGCGGCAACAGCCTCTTTTCCTGTAAAATCACGTTTAGACGCTCAGGTTTGCGTGCTGTTCCACAGCGTCCGGGTTGGCGTCAAAGATGGGCTTGAGGATGTGAGCAATGAACTCCTCCACCTGCTGGGGAGCGCGGCCCACAAAGTTCTCCGGCACAAGGCCCGCCGCGATCTCTTCCTTGGTCAGACCAAAGGCCGGGTCGGCGGCGATGCGATCCACCATGTCGTTGGGCAGACCCTCTTCCTTGACCTGCTTGCCGGCGGCGATGGCGTGCTGGCGCAGACGCTCGTGGAGCTCCTGACGGTTGCCGCCCTTCTCCACGGCCTGCATCATGATGTTCTCGCTGGCCATGAAGGGCAGCTCAGCCATCAGGCGGCTGCGCACGACCTTCGGGTAGACCACGAGGCCGTCGGTGACGTTGAGCATGATGTTCAGGATGGCGTCGGCGGCGAGGAAGCCCTCAGCCATGGCAACGCGCTTGTTGGCGCTGTCGTCCAGCGTGCGCTCGAACCACTGGGTGCCGGTGGTGAAGCTGGGGTTGAGCACATCCACCATCAGGTAGCGGCTCAAAGCGCAGATGCGCTCGCAGCGCATGGGATTGCGCTTGTAAGGCATGGCGGAGGAACCGATCTGGTTCTTCTCAAACGGCTCTTCCATCTCCTTGAAGTTGGCCAGCAGGCGCAGATCGGTGGCGAACTTCATGCAGCTCTGGCCGATGCCGGCCAGTGCGTTGAGGATGAAGGCGTCCACCTTGCGGCTGTAGGTCTGGCCGGACACCGGGATGACGGCCTCGCTGTCGAAGCCCATCTCCTCGGCGATGGAAGCATCCACGGCGCGGATCTTGTCGGCGTCGCCCTTGAACAGCTCCATAAAGGAAGCCTGGGTGCCGGTGGTACCCTTGACGCCGCGCAGCTGCAGGGTAGCCAGACGGTGGTCGATCTCGCTGAGGTCCATCACCAGCTCGTTGGCCCACAGGGTAGCGCGCTTGCCCACGGTGGTGGGCTGGGCAGGCTGGCAGTGAGTGTAGGCCATGCAGGGCATATCCTTATACTCCTCGGCGAACTTTGCCAGCTTTGCCAGCACGCCGATGAGCTTCTTGCGCACCAGCTCGAGGCCCTGACGCATCACGATGATGTCGGTATTGTCGCCGACATAGCAGCTGGTGGCGCCCAGATGGATGATGCCTGCCGCCTTGGGGCACTGCTGGCCGTAGGCGTAGACATGGCTCATGACGTCGTGGCGCACCAGCTTCTCCCGCTCGATGGCGACTTCATAGTTGATGTCGTCCACATGAGCTTCCAGCTCGGCCACCATCTCGGGGGTGATATTGGTCAGGCCCTGCTTCATCTCGGCCCGGGCCAGGGCCACCCACAGGCGGCGCCAGGTGCGGAACTTGTTGTCGTCCGAGAAGATGTACTGCATCTCATCGGAGGCATAACGGGTGGAAAAAGGGCTGATATAACGGTCATGCTGAGACATTGGTTGTTTCCTCCTTGTAGCCCTCTCAGTCTGCCTCCGGCAGCCAGCTCCCCCAAAGGGGGAGCCATTGGCAAACCGGGTAACTCTGCGCTGTCCGCCGGAAGTGTACTGGCACATCAAAGGGCGGGCCTCGCTGCAGAGGGCAGAAGCTTCTCAGCAGGGCATTTTGTCAAGCTGCTGTGAATCTGTACAGCAGGGCACTATCGTTTCCGAAACAGAAAACTTTATTCATCCTGCTCAGACCTGACCGACACGCCAGTGGCTCCCCCTCTGGGGGAGCTGACGCGTAAGCGTCTGAGAGGGCTATTATACCATCAAATCTTGAAATAGTCCACGCCGCCCTCGAAAATAGGCTGATACTTGTCGCCGGTGACGTTCTTGTACAGGTACTCGCCGCTGCGCTCCGAATGGCCCATCTTGCCGAAGACACGGCCATCCGGGCTGGTGATGCCCTCGATGGCGAGGACGGAGCCGTTGGGGTTGTACTTCATATCCATGCTGGGGCTGCCGTTCTGATCGACGTACTGGGTCGCGATCTGGCCGTTGGCGATGAGGGTGTCCAGCACGCTCTGAGGTGCCACGAAGCGGCCCTCACCATGGCTGATGGCCACGGTGTGCTGGTCGCCCACGCTGCACTTGGACAGCCAGGGGCTGCCGGTGGAGGCGATACGGGTGCGCACCAGCATACTCTGGTGGCGGCCGATGGTGTTGAAGGTCAGGGTCGGGTCGCAGGCTGTGATGGGGCGGATGTCGCCGTAAGCGGCCAGACCCAGCTTGATGAGGGCCTGGAAGCCGTTGCAGATGCCCAGCATCAGACCATCCCGGTGCTGCAGCAGGTCGCGGACCGCCTCAGTGACCGCAGGATTGCGGAAGAAGGAGGCGATGAACTTTGCGCTGCCGTCCGGCTCGTCGCCGCCGGAGAAGCCGCCGGGCAGCATGACGATCTGGCTCTCGTTGATGGCCTTGACCAGCGCCTCGCAGCTGGCGGTGACGTCAGCGGGGGTCAGGTTGCGGATGACCAGCACCTCGGGGTCTGCACCGGCGCGGGCAAAGGCGTGGGCGGTGTCGTACTCGCAGTTGGTGCCCGGGAAGACCGGGATGATGACCTTCGGCTTTGCCACGCCGATCTTGGGCGCAGCGGGGGCGGTCAGGCTGCCGTTGATCTTCTCGACGGCGGGGCCGGCCTTGCGGTAGGGATAGACGGGCTCGAGCTTGCTCTCCCAGATCTCCTGCAGCTGAGCCATATCCAGCTTGTCGCCGCAGCACTCGAAGGTGTAGTCTGCGGTGGTCTCGCCCAGCAGCTCACCAGCCGGGGCGTCAGAGACCATCTCCAGCACGATGGAGCCGTACATGGGCTTAAACATATCGTGGGTGGTCATGTTGTTCATCATCTTGAAGCCGATGCGGTTGCCCAGACCCATCTTGAAGAGAGCCTCGGCCAGACCGCCATAGCCCACAGAGGAAGCAGCGGCCACCATGCCATCCTCCATCATCTGCTCAACTTTCTTGTAGTTGGCCTTCAGGGAGAAGAAGTTGGGGCAGCCGGTGACGGGGTCCAGGATGGGCCGGATGAGGACGACGGTGCTCTCCGGCTTCTTGAACTCGGTGGAGACGACGCGGCCGGCCTTGCCGATGGCGGTGGCGAAGGACACCAGCGTGGGAGGCACATCCAGCTGCTCGAAGGAGCCGGACATGCTGTCCTTACCGCCGATGGAGGCGATGCCGAGGCCAATCTGCGCGTCCAGTGCGCCCAGCAGAGCGGCCAGCGGCTTGCCCCAGCGCTCCGGGGAAGTGCCAAGGCGCTCGAAGTACTCCTGGAAGGTCAGGTAGGCGTCCTCATAGCGGAAGCCGGAGGCCACCAGCTTGGTCACACTCTCGACGACGGCCATCCGTGCGCCCACATACTGGTTGGCGCTCATGAGGTAGGGGTTGTAGCCCCATGCCATGCCGGAGCAGGTGTTGGTCTCGCCGTCCACGGGCAGCTTTGCGACCATGGCGTTCTGGGGGGTCAGCTGGCATGCGCCGCCGAAGGGCATCAGCACGGTGGCCGCGCCGATGGTGGAGTCGAACCGCTCAGAAAGGCCCTTCTTGCTGCAGACGTTCAAATCGCCCACCATGTTCTTCATCTTCTGCTCGAAGGTCACGCCGGCCCACTGGGGCTGCCAGACAGTCCCCTTCTCGATGTGGACGTTCTGGTGCTTCTCAGCGCCGTTGGAGTTCAGGAATTCGCGGCTGATGTTGACGATGGACTTGCCGTTCCACACCATGTTCAGGCGCTTTTCCTCGGTGACCTTTGCCACGGGGGTGGCCTCAAGGTTCTCCTCGGTGGCGATGGCGATGAACTTGTCCACGTCCTCCGGGGCCAGAGCCACGGCCATACGCTCCTGGCTCTCGCTGATGGCCAGCTCGGTGCCGTCGAGGCCGTCATACTTCTTGGTGACCTTGTTCAGGTCGATATACAGGCCGTCGGCCAGCTCGCCGATGGCGACAGAGACGCCGCCGGCACCGAAGTCGTTGCAGCGCTTGATCATCTTGCAGGCGTCCTCGCGGCGGAACAGGCGCTGCAGCTTGCGCTCGATGGGGGCGTTGCCCTTCTGGACCTCAGCACCGCAGTGCTCAAGGCTGTCCAGCTTGTGGGCCTTGGAGGAACCGGTGGCGCCGCCGATGCCGTCGCGGCCAGTGCGGCCGCCCAGCAGGACGATGACGTCGCCGGGAGCGGGGCATTCGCGGCGGACGTGGGAAGCGGGCGTTGCGCCCACAACAGCGCCGATCTCCATCCGCTTTGCCACATAGCCGGGGTGATAGATCTCATCCACCTGACCGGTGGCAAGGCCGATCTGGTTGCCGTAGGAGGAATAACCGGCGGCAGCGGTGGTC
>ERZ791875.1967-NODE-1967-length-11917-cov-8.766566_pt1 | contig 11917 bp, 9 predicted proteins | sample MGYA00510278_ERZ791875 | MGnify/ENA primary metagenome ERZ791875 (study PRJEB30046, sample SAMN00792078) | human gut metagenome | study: EMG produced TPA metagenomics assembly of the A metagenome-wide association study of gut microbiota in type 2...
GGATTCGCCGTCGGACGGACGTCCGCCGTAGGCACTCCCTGCGCCGCGGCCGCCGTAACCGTTGTTGCCGCCCGCACGGCCCGCTCCCTGCTGTTTCTGCTGGAAACGGTAGTCGAAACGGCGGCGCAGCTCGTCGATGGCCGAAGCCCCGGCCCCGTCGGGCGAACGGCGCGGACGATCCAAATCAAAATCGGCCTCAATAAATCGAGGGTCTAATTCATGCAAAAAACGACTTGGCCTGGCCAACTCCCTCTCTCTTGTTCTGAAATTCAACCGCATTTCAGTACAAGATATGGAAACTGAAATTTTAGCTCGCGTAATGGCCACATAAAATAAGCGCCGTTCTTCTTCCAGCCCATCGAGCGATTCTGCAGTACGCATTGACGGGAAAAGCCCTTCTTCGACACCGACAAGATATACATAATCATATTCCAATCCCTTTGAAGAGTGGATTGTCATTAAGGTCACTCTATTATTATTTTCGGGGTCATCTTTTTTATCGGCATCAGTCATCAACATCATACTTTGCAACCATTCTTCAATGGTTGCAATCTCTTCCGGATTGCGAGTCCCTTCGTCGATCTCCAGCTTACATCTGTCCTCAAACTCTTGCATCGATTTCAACAACTCAACGACCGGATTCTCTTTGTCATCCCATATTGATGAGATATCCAGCATATTTTCCGCACAATAGGCAGCAACGACCCCCGATTTAGCAAGAACCTCTTGTCCGAAATCGGAAACACTTTTGCTGCTGCGGGACAGCGATAAAGCACGTATTATTGACACGAACTCGGAAACTTTGCGTGCGATCGTTCGTTTAATCGGATCTGTAGCAGGTTCTCTCACTAATGCATCCACAGCTTCCCACATTGACACACCTTTATCTGCCGCCAGTTGAGAAATTCGTTCAACAGTCGTTTCACCGATACCACGCGTTGGGTAGTTGACAATACGGCGGAAAGCCTCATCATCGTGAGGATTTATTACCAAACGGATATAAGACAACAAATCTTTAATGACCTTATGGTCATAAAATGATGAACCCTTATAAATCCGATAAGGAATACTGAATGCACGAAGCTGATTCTCTAAAGCACGTGATTGATTATTTGTACGATAAAGAATCACTATATCCGATAAATCACAGCCTGTTTCGCCAACTACGGTTCGTATGTTGGCAGCGACCTTTTCAGCCTCCTGATGTTCATCGTAAGCCCTCCAAATACGAATCGGCTCGCCCACGTCGCCCGCCGAGAAGCAGTGCTTCTCCATGCGTTTGGAGTTGCGGACGATAACCGAGTTGGCCGCGTCGACGATCGTGCGCGTCGAACGGTAGTTCTGCTCCAGTTTGAACACCATGGCATCGGGGAAATCCTTTTTGAAAGAGAGGATATTCTCGATTTTGGCGCCGCGGAACGAATAAATCGACTGCGCGTCGTCGCCCACCACGCAGACCTTGGAATGCAGCTGCGACAGGCGGCGGATAATGACGTACTGCGCATAGTTGGTGTCCTGGTACTCGTCCACGAGGATGTACCTGAACAGCTCCTGGTAACGCGCCAGCACGTCGGGGGCGTCGCGCAGCAGGATGTTGGTCTGCAGCAGCAAATCGTCGAAGTCCATCGCCCCGTTGCGTTTGCAGCGCTGGCAGTAGATGTTGTAGATATTGCCGAACTCGGGAATCTGCGCCTGCCGGTCTTCGGCGGCGTAGACCGTATTGGCCAGGTAGGCCCCAGGCGTCACCAGGCAGTTTTTGGCATAGGATATGCGCGAAGCCAGCAGGTTGGGCTTGTATTTCTCGTCCGGAAGGTTCAGCTCGCGGACGATGGTCTTGATGAGGTTCTTGCAGTCCGACGGCTCGTAGATGGTGAACGACTCGGGAAAACCGATTCGTTCGGCGTTCTCCCGCAGAATCCGGGAAAAAACCGAGTGGAACGTGCCCATGCGGATATAGCGGCTGCGGTTGTCGGGAAGCATCTGCGCGATGCGCTCGCGCATCTGCTGGGCGGCTTTATTGGTAAAGGTGAGCGCCAGGATGTTGAACGGCGCCACGCCCTGTTCGATCATATAGGCGATACGTGCGGTCAGCACGCGGGTTTTGCCCGAACCGGCGCCCGCGATGATAAGCGACGGGGAATCGTAATTGATTACGGCGTCGTGCTGTGCGGGGTTCAGGCCTTGTAATATCGGTGAAGAGTTGGATTCCATGACCGCAAAGTTAATAAGAATTAAGAAAGAATTTTTCAAAGAAAATAATATCTTTGCATTGCTAACGTTAAAAAACTAAATCCGACAACAATACGGCAACGTTTTCGTCAAGCGGGTGCAAAGGCTGCGGGCAGACGATGCCGGGCGCAGAAAATAAAGCATGAAATTCAACATACAATAAAACAATGAGCGAAGTCATCAACATCAAAGAACTCAACGAGCGCATCGAACGCGAATCGGTATTCGTCGATACGCTCCGCACGGAAATGGGCAAGGTCATCGTCGGCCAGAGCCACCTGGTCGACACGCTGCTGATCGGCCTGCTGTCGAACGGACACATCCTGCTGGAGGGAGTCCCCGGACTGGCCAAAACACTGGCCATCACGACGCTGGCAAAAGCCGTCGACGCCTGCTTCTCGCGTATACAGTTCACCCCCGACCTGCTGCCGGCCGATTTGATCGGTACGCTGATATACTCGCAGAAAAACGAGGAGTTCATCGTCAAGAAGGGCCCCGTGTTCGCCAACTTCGTGCTGGCGGACGAAATCAACCGCTCCCCGGCCAAGGTGCAGTCGGCACTGCTCGAGGCCATGCAGGAGCGGCAGGTGACCATCGGCGACCAGACCTATCCGCTGCCCCAGCCGTTCCTCGTGCTGGCCACGCAGAACCCGCTGGAGCAGGAGGGCACCTACCCGCTGCCCGAGGCGCAGGTCGACCGTTTCATGCTCAAGGCCAAAATCTCCTACCCCAAGAAGCAGGAGGAGCGCGACATCGTGCGCATGAACCTCTCGGGCGCAGGCATGCCCGAGGTCAACAAGGTCATCTCGCCCGAGGACATCATCAAGGCCCGCAAGGTCGTGGAGGACGTCTACATGGACGAGAAAATCGAAAAATACATCATCGACATCATCTTCGCCACGCGCGAACCTGCGGAATACAACCTCCAGAAGCTGCAGAACCTGATTGCATACGGCGGTTCGCCCCGTGCGTCGATTTCGCTGGCCAAGGCCGCACGCGCCTACGCCTTCATCCGCCGCCGCGGCTACGTCATTCCCGAGGACGTGCGCGCCGTCTGCCACGACGTGCTGCGCCACCGTATCGGCCTGACGTACGAGGCCGAGGCCGAAAACATCACTTCGGAAGAGATCATCACCGACATCCTCAACAACGTAATCGTACCCTAACGATGCAGCAGACCGAGAACGATATTCTGAAACGCGTCCGTAAGATCGAAATCAAGACCCGCGGTCTTTCGAACGAGATCTTCGCCGGAAAGTACCATACGGCTTTCCGCGGACGGGGCATGTCGTTTTCCGAAGTCAGGGAGTACCGTGCGGGCGACGACGTGAGGGACATCGACTGGAACGTGACGGCGCGCTCGCGCAAACCCCACATCAAAATCTACGAGGAGGAGCGCGAGCTGACGATGATGTTGCTGGTCGACGTTTCCGCTTCGCGCATGTTCGGCTCGACCGACCGGCTGAAGAAGAACATCATCACCGAAATCGCCGCCGTGCTGGCATTCTCCGCGGCGCAGAACAACGACAAGGTGGGCTGCATCTTCTTTTCGGACAAGGTCGAGAAGTTCATTCCCCCCAAGAAGGGGCGCAGCCATATCCTGATGATAATACGCGAACTGGTCGGCTTCCGCCCCGAATCGGCGGGCACGAAGCTCTCCGAACCGGTGCGCTTCCTCACCAACGTCAACAAGAAGCGCTGTACGACGTTCATCCTCTCGGACTTCATGGATTCGGCCAAAGACAAGGGCGCGTTGGAAGACGCGCTGAAAATCGCCGGCGGCAAACACGACCTGGTGGGCATCCGCGTCTACGACCCCCGCGAAACGGAGCTGCCCGACGTGGGCATCGTGGAGCTGAAAGACGCCGAAAGCGGCCGCAAAGTCTGGGTCGACACCTCGTCGCGCGCCGTGCGGGAGCATTACGCCCGGAATTGGCAGCGCCGCAGCGCGGAAATCGAATCGACGCTCAAGCACAACCGCATCGACTCGGCGATGATTTCGACCGACGGCGACTATGTGGCCGAACTGATAAAACTGTTCAAACAGCGATGAAACGACTTTTTACAACCCTATTGCTCCTGATGGGGGCCGCCGCACAGGCACAGCCCAACGTTCCGACCATAACGGCGCACATAGCGCCCGACAGCATCCTGATAGGCGACCGGTTCGACCTGGTGGTCGACGTGGACAAGGATTTGGTGCAGGTGGTGGAGTTTCCCCAATTCGAGAACAAGCCGGGAAGTCCCGTCGAACTGTACAAGGAACACCCGATCGACACGCTCGAACGCGACGGCCGCCACCTCAAACTGCGCAAACGCTACACGCTGGCGGCGTTCGAAGAGGGTAAATGGAACCTCGGCAGGCCCGCCGTGCTGTATGCCGACAAGAATATCGTCGACACGCTCTGGGCGCGCGATTCGGTTTACCTCGAAGTGGCAACGTTTCAAATCGACTCGACGTCGCAGTCGATTTACGACGTGAAGCCCCAATGGAACCTGCCGTTCCGTTTCGGGGAGGTCAGTGGTTACGCCCAATGGGGTGCGCTCGCGCTGTTGCTGCTGCTGGCTGCCGCCTATGCGCTGAAACGCTACCTCGAAAGCCGCGGCAAGCGGTTCGGCGACCTGTTCAAGGCCGCACCGCCGCAGCCGCCGCACGTCGTGGCAATCAAGGCGCTGGAGGCGCTGCACCACCAGAAGCTGTGGCAGAACAACAAGCACAAGCAGTATTACTCGGCCCTGACGGACATCCTGCGCACCTACATCGCGGCGCGCTGGAGCATCGGGGCCATGGAGATGACCTCGGACGAGATTATCGAGGCGATGCGCTCGGCGGGGCTGCCCGACAAGGCCGGCATGGATTTGACGGCGATTCTGCGCGACGCCGACCTGGTGAAATTCGCCAAGGCGACGCCCGAGGCCGAGCAGAACGAGGCCGACTACCTCAAGGCTTACTACTTCGTCGAGGAAACGAAACTCGCCGAGGAGGAGCCGACGGAAGAGCCCGACCCGATGAACAACCAAAACACGTAACAAGATGTACAGACTCCTATACATGGTATTCCTTTTTGCCGCCCTCGGGGCCTCGGCGCAGAACATGCCCGAGCGCAGCGAGGTGCGCCGCGGCAACCGGCAATACAACAAGGGCAACTACGAGAAGAGCATCGAACGTTACGAGCGCGCCCTGGGGGCCGCACCGGAGTCGTTCGAAGCGATTTACAACCTCGGAAACGCCCTGTACAAAGCCGAACGCTTCGACAAGGCCGAGCAGACCATGCGCAAGGCCGCGGCCGATTCGCTGCGGGCGGACGGGGAGCGCGCCGAGGCGTTCTACAACCTCGGGAACGCCCAGTTCAAGCAGCAGAAATACAAAGAGGCGCTGGAAAGCTACAAACAGTCGCTGCGGCTGAATCCCGACGACCAGGAGGCCAAATACAACTATGCCTACACCAAACGCCTGCTCGACGAGAACAAGGACGGCGGCGGTGGCGGCAACGACGACCAGAACCAGGACAAAGACCAGAACCAGGATCAGCAGCAACAAGGCGGCGGAGAGGACAAACAGGACAAACAGGACGGCGACCGGCAGCAAGACGACCAGAATCAGCAGGGCGACGACCAGGAGCAGCAGGGCGAGCAGCAGAATCCCCCGCAGCCGGACAAGGGCGACGAGGGCGATGAGCAGGGAGAGCAGCAGCCCGTTCCGGCGGGTATCTCCCCGCAGGAGCAGGAGCAGATGCTCGACGCCATACAGGCACAGGAAGACCGCACGCAGGACAAGCTCAAAGAGAAACAGGGCGTCGTGGTGCGCGGAAAGAAAAACTGGTAAAACAAGGGAACTATGCATTTCGCATCACCATATTATCTGTGGCTGTTGTCGGCACTCGTGCCGATGATCGCCTACTACGTCTGGCGGACGTTGCAGGGAGGCGCGGCAATCCAGATATCGACCGTCGAGGGCGTCGTGCGCGCACCGAAGACCGTGCGCTACTACCTGCGGCACCTGCCGTTCGTACTGCGTGCCGCGGCGTTCGCGCTGCTGATCGTGGCGCTGGCCCGTCCGCAGGACGTCGAACGGCTCTCGCGCACCAACACCGAGGGTATCGACATCATGCTCGCCATCGACGTTTCGGGCTCGATGCTCGCCCGCGACTTCCGGCCCGACCGCATCACGGCGGCCAAAGAGGTGGCCGGCGCGTTCGTCGCCGACCGCTACGGCGACCGTATCGGACTGGTGGCCTTCGCAGGCGAAGCATTCACGCAGAGCCCGCTGACCACCGACCAGGGAACCCTGCAGACCCTGCTGGCGCGCATCCGAAGCGGCCTGATAGAGGACGGCACGGCAATCGGCAACGGACTGGCGACGGCAATAAACCGCCTGCGCGAAAGCGAGGCCAAGTCGAAAGTCATCATCCTGCTGACCGACGGCGTGAACAACCGCGGCGAAATAGCGCCCCTCACGGCGGCCGAAATCGCCAAGGCACAGGGCATCCGCGTATACACGATCGGCGTCGGCACGGAGGGCATGGCCCCCTATCCGGCCGTCGACATCTACGGAACGCCCACCGGGGGCACGGTGATGGCCAAGGTCGAAATCGACGAAAAGACCCTGCGCTCGATTGCCGAAATGACCGGCGGCGAATATTTCCGCGCCACGGACAAAGCCAAGCTGAAAGCCATATACGACCAAATCAACCAGTTGGAAAAGAGCAAAGTGGAGGTCACGGAGCACGTCACCTACCACGAACAGTACCTCCTGTGGGTGCTGGCGGGACTGGTTCTGCTGCTCGCCGAGTTCCTGCTCTCGAACCTGGTGCTCAAACGGATACCTTAACCGGAAATACGGCTCCGGCCCCGGCAAAGCCCTCCCTTTGCCGGCGGAAAGATTCAGGAGGGAATGTCGCTTTCCGACGGGCACGGCAGGTGCCTTAATGCAGACCCGGCGGGTCGGACAGCGACAGTGAACCGCAAAACAATCCGCCGGGCCCGCACTCGTTATGTTCAGATTCGCAAATCCGCAATATCTCTGGCTGCTGCTGGTCGTACCGGCACTCATCCTGCTGTTCTGGGCCGCGGCACGCAACCGCCGCAAACGGCTCGCACGCTTCGGACGCCCCGAAGTGCTGGACGAGCTGATGCCCGAGGTTTCGACCGGGCGCACCCTGCTGAAATTCATCCTTTTCTGCACGGCCGTCGCCCTGACGGTGCTGGCAGCGGCACGCCCGCAGTTCGGCTCGAAACTCCGCGAAGAGAAAGCGCAGGGCGTCGAGATGATGCTCGTGGTCGACGTGTCGAACTCGATGCTGGCCGAAGATTTCGAACCCAACCGCCTCGAGCGGACGAAATACGCCGTCAACAAACTTTTCGACGGTTTGCAGCAGGACCGCGTGGGGCTGATCGTCTTTGCCGGGGAACCCAAGGTGCAGCTGCCGATCACCTCGGACTACCGCATGGCCAAGGCTTTCGCCAAGCGCATCGACCCCTCGCTGGTGGCGGCGCAGGGCACGGCCATCGGCAAGGCGCTGTCGCAGGCGCTGCTGTCGTTCTCGGGCGAAACCGAGGATTCCCACAGCCGCGTCATCATCCTCGTCACGGACGGTGAAAACCACGACGACGACGCACTGGCCGCCGCACGGAGGGCTGCCGAAATGGGCATTCGCATCTACACCATCGGCATCGGCACCCCCGAAGGCGCCCCGATTCAGATCGGCGGCGAATTCATCAAGGACGAAAAGGGCGACATGGTGGTTTCGAAGCTCAACGAGGAGATGCTCGCACAAATCGCCGACATCACGGGCGGCGTCTATGTCCGCTCGACGAAGCAGTCGATCGGCCTCGACGAAATCGTGAAGAGCATCAACGAAATGGAGCAGACCGAACTCTCGATGATGCGCTTCGAGGAGTTCAACGAGCAGTACCAGTACCTGCTCATCGCGGCACTCGTGCTGCTGCTCGCCGAGTTCCTGCTGCTCGACCGCCGCAACCCGCTGCTGGCGCACCTCAACATCTTCCGCGAGTAGCCGTCCGAAGGGGGGGGGCAATAAGGGACAGGCAGCCATTCTGCGCAGGCCGGCACCTGCCGGGCCGCACGACACGCAACCAAAACCCACGAGATATGACGAGTATCAGGAATAAATGCGTGCTTATCACAGGCGGAGCCTCGGGAATCGGGCGTATCATGGGCCGCGTGGCCCTCGAGAAAGGCGCCCGGAAAGTAATCGTCTGGGACATCAACCAACAGAACATCGACAAAACCCTCGCGGAATACGCCGCCCCGGAACGGACGGCGGGCTACCGCGTGGACGTCGCCGACAACGACGCCGTGGCCGCGGCCTACGCCCGCACGCGGAGCGAATGCGGCGACACGGACATCCTCGTCAACTGCGCGGGCATCATCACCGGCAACAAGACATTCGACAAACAAAGCATGGAGGAAATCGTGCGCACGATGGAGGTGAACGCCCTGGCGCCGATGGCCCTCTGTTTGCAGGTGCTTCCCGATATGATTGCGCGCGATTCGGGACATATCTGCAACATCAGTTCGGCGGCTGGCATGATTGCCAACCCCCGCATGTCGGTCTACGCGGCCAGCAAATGGGCCGTCGTCGGCTGGTCGGACTCGGTGCGCATCGAACTGCGCGAAGCCCGCAGCCGGGTACGCATCACCACCATCGCACCCTACTACATCGGCACGGGCATGTTCGAGGGCGTGCGCTCGCGGCTCATGCCGATCCTCGACCCGGAAAAAACGGCCCGCAAAATCATCCGCGCCATCGAGCGCGAGCGCGGTTTCAGGGGCATCCCGTGGGGATTCCACCTGATTCGCTTCGTGCAGGGCATCCTGCCCACGGCGTGGTTCGATTGCATCATCGGCCGCTGGTGCGGCATCTACTCCACCATGAACCATTTCACCGGACGCAAACAACAAAGCCTATGACCGTCGAAAACACACCGCAGGATCGTATCGCCGCCGTCACCGCGGCCCAGAAAACGTTTTTCCGCTCGGGGGCGACACTCCCCGAAACGTTCCGCCGCGGGATGCTCCGCCGCTTGGAAGAGGCGCTCCGCACGTGGGAAAAGCCCCTCTGCGAAGCACTGTGGGCCGACCTGCACAAATCCTGCGAGGAGGCTTACCTCACCGAAATAAGCATCATCCGGGGCGAGGTGCGCAACCACCTGCGCCACCTGCACCGCTGGATGCGTCCCCGGCGGCGGCCGACGCCGCTCAAGCTCTTTCCGGCAAGCAGCCGTATCGTGACCGAACCGCTCGGCACGGCGCTAATCGTCGCCCCGTGGAACTACCCCGTGCAACTGCTGCTCAACCCGCTCGTCGGGGCGATTTCGGCGGGATGCACGGCCGTGCTGAAGCCGTCGCCCTACACGCCGCACGTGGCGGAGGCAATCGGGAGGATGGTGGCCGAAACCTTTCCCGAGGAGTACATCGCCGTGGTGCAGGGCAACCGCGACGTGAACACCCTGCTGCTGGCCGAACGCTGGGACCTGATTTTCTTCACGGGCAGCCCCGCGCTGGGACGAATCGTAATGGCCGCGGCGGCGGAGCACCTCACGCCAGTCGTCCTCGAGTTGGGCGGCAAAAGCCCCTGCATCGTCGACCGCGGCGCCGACATCGACGTAGCCGCACGCCGCATCGCATGGGGCAAGACGCTCAACGCCGGGCAGACCTGCATCGCCCCCGACTACCTGCTCATACACGCCGAAGTCAGCGAACGGTTTACGGAAGCCTACGCCAAGGCGCTCAAAAGCCTGCACGGCGACGACGCGCAGCAGAGCCCCCACTACGTGCGGATGGTCAACGACCGTGCGTTCGAGCGCGTCGCGGGTTATCTCGAGGAGGGTAAAATCCTGCTCGGAGGGCGCACCGACCGGGCGGATCACTACATCGAACCCACCCTGCTGGCGGAGGCGGATCCGGCGGCGCCCGTCATGCGGGAAGAGATATTCGGCCCCGTGCTGCCGATGCGGACGTTCCAAAACACGGACGAAGCCGTGGCATTCGTCACGGAGCGGGAAAAACCGCTGGCGCTCTACTACTTCGGCGACCGCAGCACGGCGAAAAGGGTGCTGCGCCGCACCTCGTCGGGCGGGGCGTGCATCGACGACACCATCATGCACATCGCCAACGACCGCCTGCCGTTCGGCGGCGTGGGCAACTCGGGCATGGGGCGCTACCACGGACGCGACAGCTACGACGCCTTCTCGCACCGGCGCGGGGTGGTCGCGACCCCGATATGGGTCGACCTGCCGTTCCGCTACGCGCCCTACAGGTTCTTCAAGTGGGTGAAAGGAATCCTGTAAGGGAGCTCCCCGTTTCAACGATAGTAAGTCCCTGCCGCAATTGTTGCGGCAGGGACGGTTTTTCCGGGGCTTCCGCAAGTTTCCTTTTTCCGGAATATCGGAACGCCGGAGCGGGAATCCGCGGAATTTTACTACCTTTGCGGCGCAGGCCCGCCTTGTCGCTGCCGGCTTCGGCCGGGGGAGGAAAGTCCGGGCAACACAGAGCACCGCGCAAGCTAACGACTTGATATTCGTGAGGGTATAGAAGCGTAACAGAGAACGACCGCCCGCAGGGGATTTGCTTAAATCCCGGCAGGTAAGGGTGAAAAGGCGGGGTAAGAGCCCACCGCGGGGGCAGCGATGTCACCCGGCAGTACGTCTCGCGGGTTGCAAGACCGTGTATACCGGCAATTAAGGGTTGCTCGCCCGATGCCGGGGGGTAGGTTGCTAGAGGCGGCAGGTGACTGCCGTCCCAGATAAATGACAGGGGCCCGGGCATCGTCCCGGGAACAGAACCCGGCTTACAGGGCCTGCACGTACGGGGATGCCGCTTTTCGCAGCATCCCCTTTTTCATGCCCCCGGCGCAAGCAGCAAAGGCAGCGGACGAAAAAACCGGGGGGGGGCAGAGACAGAGGGGAGCCCCGGAAAGAACGGGGGGGGGCGGGAAACCCCGGCAGCAAACGGACAGACGGCGCAGGAACGGCGGGAAACCGACGAGGAAACCGGCAGGCAGACAGCGGGCAGGCTGCGGGCAGGCTGCGGGCAGGAATGGCGAATTGGCAGCGACGAATAGCGGGCAGATTGCGCACGAACGGCAGGAAAACCGGCAGGCAGACAGCGGGCAGGCTGCGCAGGAATGGCGGAATGCCCGGCGGGACACACTGTCCGCCAGTCTTTCGCTCCGGCAGGCACCCTGTCCGGGGGCAGGCGGCAGGTTGGCATTTTTTTTGACACTTCCGCCGCAATGGCGAACCTGCGCGAACATATCCGGCAAAGCAGCGGCTACAAATGGTGGATACTGGGCATGATTATGCTCGGGACATTCATGGCCGTACTGGACGTGACGGTGGTCAACGTCGGGCTGCCGGCCATCATGTCGGCGTTCGGCATCGGCATCTCGACGGCCGAATGGGTCATCACGGCCTACATGATAACCATGACAATCATGCTCCCCTCGGCCGGGTGGTTCGCCGACCGCTTCGGAAACAAACGCATCTACATCCTCGGGCTGGTGCTCTTCACGCTGGGTTCGTGGCTTTGCGGAAAAGCTTCGGGCGACATGTTCCTGATTGCCTCGCGCGCCCTGCAGGGCGTCGGCAGCGGCATCATCCAGTCGCTGGGCCTGGCCATCGTAACGCGCGAGTTCCGGCCCGAGCAGCGGGGCCTCGCCCTCGG
>ERZ791875.1974-NODE-1974-length-11896-cov-2.824761_pt1 | contig 11896 bp, 8 predicted proteins | sample MGYA00510278_ERZ791875 | MGnify/ENA primary metagenome ERZ791875 (study PRJEB30046, sample SAMN00792078) | human gut metagenome | study: EMG produced TPA metagenomics assembly of the A metagenome-wide association study of gut microbiota in type 2...
GGAGAACATGAACGAAAAGATGATGCCGGAGGTCAGACTTTTCATGATGCTGGACAACTTCTCCATCATCGACTGTAAAAACAAGGAGGTCCGCACCGTGCGCGACCGCATCAACGAGTATTTCGGCAAGAAATATCCGCGCTCTTTCAAGGCAGAAGACGTGAAGTATCATGTCGAAGACCCGGAAGAATTAGCGGTCTTGAACTATACATCGGGAACAACCAGCTTTTCCAAAGGCGTCATGATTCCCTATCGCAGCCTGTGGAGCAACACGCAGTTCGCCTACGACCGCCTGCCGTTCATCCATCCGGGAGACAACATCGTCTGTATGCTGCCGATGGCGCATATGTACGGGTTGGCGTTCGAGGTGCTGAACTCCGTCAACAAAGGTTGCCACGTCCATTTCCTAACGCGTACGCCGAGCCCCAAGATCATAGCAGAGGCTTTCGCCACGATTCGTCCCGCACTGATCCTTGCCGTTCCGCTTATCATTGAAAAGATTATTAAGAATAAGGTGTTCCCCGAACTCGAAAAGCCGCTTATCAAGCTGCTGCTGAAAGTGCCCTACGTAGACCAGAAGGTAAAAGACAAAATCGCCCAGAAGCTGAACGACTCTTTCGGCGGAAACTTCGGCGAGATCGTGATCGGCGGGGCTGCCATCAACAAAGAGGTGGAGACATTCCTCAAATCCATCAACTTCCGCTATACGGTCGGCTATGGTATGACGGAATGCGGGCCGTTAGTGTCGTATGAGCAATGGGACACATTCAAACAAGGTTCTGTCGGCCGGATCGTCGACCGCATGGAAGTACGGATCGACTCGAACGATCCGGAAAACGAAGTAGGCGAAATACTGGTCCGTGGCATGAACGTGATGCTGGGTTATTACAAGAACCCGGAAGCAACTAAGGCTGTCATGATGCCCGACGGCTGGCTGCGCACCGGCGACTTAGGGACGCTCGACGCCGACGGCTTCCTTTATATACGCGGACGCAGCAAGAGCATGATACTGAGTTCCAACGGACAGAATATCTATCCGGAAGAGATTGAAGACCGCCTGAACAATATGCTTTATGTCGCCGAGTCGATCATCATCTCACAAGGCGGCAAACTGGTGGCGCTGATCTATCCGGACTGGGAACAGGTGGACAAGGCCGGCATGCAACACTCCGAGATCGAAAGGCTGATGCAGCAAAACATCGATCAGCTGAATGCCGAAATGCCGGCGTACAGCAAAGTATCCTGTTTCAAGCTCTATCAGGAAGAGTTCGAAAAGACTCCGAAGCGGAGTATCAAGCGATATTTGTATCAACCGGCGGAAGAAAACTAAATATAAATCGTACCTTTGCTTTTATTATCTACAAACAGATTATATATGAGCAAAGGGAAAATCATTGTCGCCGGTATCGGCCCGGGAAGCCGCGAAGATATAACACCGGCGGCATTGTCTGCCATCAGGCAGTCGGATGTCATCATCGGATATAATTATTACTTTCAATTCATACAAGATATTGTCCGTCCGGACGCCCAGTGCATCGACACCGGAATGAAGCGCGAGAAAGCACGTGCCGAAGAGGCATGCAAACATGCTTTGGAAGGAAAGACGGTGACGGTGATCAGCTCCGGCGATGCCGGAATCTACGGAATGGCCCCGCTGATCTATGAGATGAGCGTGAAGCAAGAAGCATCTCAGTTGGAGATAGAAGTAGTGCCCGGCATCAGTGCTTTCCAGAAAGCGGCTTCGCTCCTGGGAGCTCCCATCGGGCATGATCTCTGTATCATCTCACTTTCCGACTTGATGACGCCTTGGGAACGGATTGAGAAACGCATACGGGCGGCAGCTATCGGAGATTTCGTGACAGCCGTCTACAATCCGAAAAGCGAAGGACGTTACTGGCAGTTATACCGCCTGAAAGAACTCTTCCTCGAAGAACGCGATCCCGCGACGCCTGTCGGTTATGTTCGCCAGGCCGGACGTGAAGAGCAGGTTGTCAATCTGACTACGCTTGGTGAGTTCGACCCCGAACAGGTCGATATGTTTACGGTCATCCTGATCGGGAACTCACAGTCATACATCGCAGGCGACAAATTCATCACACCGCGTGGCTACTATGGCGAGATCAAGATGAACAAGGATGTCGGCATCGGCCAGGACATCATGATCCGCAGTTTCCGTACGATAGAGAAAGAACTGAAGAATAAAGAAATCCCCCTCGACAAGAAGTGGGCCCTGCTCCACGCTATCCATACGACCGCCGATTTCGACATGGAGAACATCCTGCGGATCGACGACAATGCCGTCGCCTCCCTGTACGGGCGGTTCAGCCGCGGCGAAGTAAGCACCATCATCACCGATGTAACAATGGCTGCTTCCGGCATCCGGAAAGGAGCTTTGCAACGAATGGGGATCGAAGTGAAATGTTATTTGCAGGACGAACGCGCCGTTGCTTTGGCAGCCGAAAAAGGTATTACCCGTACACAGGCGGGCATCAGGCTTGCGGCGAGCGAACATCCTGATGCATTATATGTTTTTGGCAATGCGCCCACGGCGCTGATAGAACTTTGTGACCTGATAAGGAAAGGGAAAGCCACGCCCGCCGGCATTATTGCCGCTCCTGTCGGTTTTGTACACGTACAGGAATCCAAACACATGGTAAAACCGTTTGTCTCCATTCCTAAACTCATTGTCGAAGGACGGAAAGGAGGTAGCAACCTGGCCGCAACTTTGGTAAACGCTATACTTTGCTACAATGACGCAGAACAATTAAAACCAGGTAGAGACGTATGAACACAAGAGAAATAGTCGAGACTTACGGCAAAACACACATCTATATGGTCGGTATGGACGATAGCCCGCAACCCAAGCATATAGAAGTAATCATCAAGAGTATCAAACACGACAATATCTTCTCCGGAGGGAAACGGCATTACGAAATCGTGAAACCTTTTCTACCCGCCGATGCGGTATGGATCGAGATAAAAGCACCGATAGACGAGGTTATGGCTGAATACAGCCGGCTGATTCAAGAGGACAAAGTGATCGTCTCCTTCGTTTCGGGCGACCCGTTCTTCTTCGGCTTCGCTTCCACCGTCCGGAAACACCTTTTAGGGGTCGGCATGAAGATATTCCCTTATTTTAATTCCTTGCAGATGTTCGCCCACCGGGAACAGATAGCTTACGAGAATATGCACGCCGTGTCCGTCACCGGACGCCCCTGGCACGAACTCGACCGGGCGTTGTTAGAATACCGTCCGCTGATCGGCGTGCTGACCGACCATGTCCACACGCCTGATGCGATTGCTAAAAGAATGATGGAATACCATCTGGACAAAGACTACACAATGCGGGTTGCCGAACATTTGGGTAATCCGGATGAAGAAAAGATCTATAAGATATATTCTATCGAAGAAATCAGCCGGATGACTTTCAAAAGTCCGAACTGCGTCTTGTTGTTCAAGGCTCCGCATTGCAACCGGCAACGTCCGGCTGTCGGCATTCCGGACACGGAATTCCTTTTGCTGGACGACAGGGCAAAGATGATCACCAAAGCGCCGATCCGCACAATCGACCTGAGCCTGCTGGGGCTGCACAACAGTCGTAGCTTCTGGGATATTGGTGCCTGCACCGGGTCTATCTCGATCGAGGCGCGCCGGCAATATCCGCATCTTCACATCCGGGCTTTCGAAGTGCGGGAAGAATGCGAAACGATTATACAATCCAATGCACGGCTGCATAGCGCTCCCGGCATCGAACTGCATATAGGCGACTTCCTGAATACGACTATCGAAGAGAATACGATTGTAGATGCGGTCTTTATCGGTGGACATGGCGGCAAGCTGAAAGAGATGGTCCGGAAAATCGTTCCTCACCTGGATTCGCTGAATGGTAAGATCGTATTCAACTCCGTATCGGAAGAAAGCTGCAAACTGTTTCGGGAGGCGGTTGAAGAGAACGGTCTGAAGCTGCATTCGGAGATGAATATCACGCTCGATCAATATAATCCGATAACAATACTTTGCGCAACCGGTAAACATTATGTATAAAGATTCTTTGAATATCATTGTAGTGTCGGCAAGCAGCCTGCCGTTAGCACGCAAGATACGGGACGGATATCCCGGAGAGACAGTTATCTATAGCAAGGACATAGCGGATGATACCTGCCAGTTCTCCTCTTTAGAGGAGCTGACAGGCGAGTTGTTCGCAGCATCCGGAAACCTTGTTTTCATCGGGGCGATGGGTATTTGCGTGCGGAGCATCGCACCTTATATAAAGAGTAAATATACTGATCCGGCGGTTGTCTGCATCGACAGTACCGGGAAGTATGTCGTGTCGGTCCTCTCCGGGCATATAGGCGGGGCAAACAGCTTGACGCACGTATTGGCCCGGATACTGGATGCCGAGGCAGTCGTTACGACTCAAAGCGACAACCAGGGGCTTTGGGCTTTGGATACTTTCTCCAAACAGTTCGGCTGGGAGATGGATATATACAACCGGGAGGCCGGCACGCAAGAGCTTCCACAGAAACTGATGAACGAATGCATTGCACGATTCGTCAACCTGAAACCGACAGCCCTTCTGCTCGATGTCCGTACAAAAGATACGGACTATCTGGAACAGACCTGCCCTTCTCATGTGGACATATTCTATCACTATCCGGATATCAATATGGAGAAATACGAACAACTGATTACAGTCAGTCCCTATCTCTACGGAGATTCACCGATTCCTTGCCTGTCGTTCTTCCCAAAGGTGCTCCATATGGGCGTCGGCTGTAAGAAAGGACTGGACGATATAGATGCTTTTACAAAGGAAGTAATCCGGCATCTATCCTCCTTTCATATCAATCCGAAAGCCATTGCGGATGTATCGTCCATCGACCTTAAAAAGGACGAACCGTTGCTCAACACCTTTGCAAAAGAGTATCTGAAGTGTCCGTTTAAGACTTATCCGGCAGATGAACTGAATAAGATCAACGTACCGAATCCCTCTTCCAAAGTAGAAGATGTCACCAGCTCGGCAAGTGTCTCAGAAGCAGCTGCCATCCGGAGTGCGGAAGGCGGCCCGTTGATTATCGAAAAACATAAAGGACAGACATGGGATGTATGCGACTTCACCTTTTCAGTTGCTCTGGACAAGTATGCGCAGCGTCAGGAAGAGAAACAGGGACATATCGAAATCGTAGGAGCCGGACCGGGCGATCCCGAATTGATCTCCATCCGAGGCAGGCGAATGCTGGAAAAGGCAGACTTGATCCTGTATGCCGGCAGCCTTGTCCCGAAAGAACTGACTTTATGCGCCAAGAAAGGGACTACAGTGCGAAGCTCTGCCGACATGAATCTGGAAGAGCAATTTATGTTGATGAAAGAGTTCTACGACAAAGGTTTGTTTGTAGTCCGTCTGCACACAGGGGATCCTTGTATTTACGGAGCGATACAAGAGCAAATGGCCTTCTTCGACCAATACGGAATGAGCTACCACATCACGCCGGGAATCTCCTCTTTCCAGGCTGCCGCAGCCGCCCTCCGTTCCCAGTTCACCATACCTGAAAAGGTACAGACGATCATCCTGACACGTGGCGAAGGGCGTACGCCCATGCCCGAAAAGGAACAACTGCATAAACTGGCTGCCTGCCAAAGCACCATGTGTATCTTCCTCAGTGCCGGAATCGTCGAACAGGTACAGAAAGAGCTGCTGGAACATTATCCGCCGACGACGCCAGTTGCCGCCTGCTACAAGCTGACCTGGAAAGACGAACGTATTTACAGGGGCGAACTGAAAGACCTGGCGCGGATCGTCAAGGACAACAACCTGACGCTGACAACCCTGCTGGTCGTAGGCGACGCCATTGATAACCGAGAGGGACTTTCCCGCCTATATGCAGACGAGTTTAAACATCTATTCCGGAAATAAGTATGATTCTGATTCTGGGAGGAACAACAGAAGGGCGCAAAGCCATCCAAGTAGTAGAAAGTGCCGGTAAGCCTTACTACTACTCAACGGTGAACAATGAGCAAACGATCGAAACAGCTCATGCCATCCGAATCACGGGCGGTATGCAGGAAGAAGAGATGACGGAGTTCTGCCGTGAGAAACAAATCTCATTACTGATAGATGCCGCCCATCCTTTCGCCATCCAGTTGCACTGGACACTTGCCAAAGTTTCTTCCAGACTGCAAATCCCGATTGTCCGTCTCGAAAGGCAATATCCCGCACGGGACGGACGACTGATATGGTGTACGGACTATGCAGACGCCATCGACCACCTCCGTGCCGACGGTATCCGCGACCTGCTGGCGCTGACAGGTGTAAAGACGATCGCCAAGCTGCGTCCTTATTGGGAAAAGACGCCCTGCCGGTTCCGTATCCTGAACCGGGAAGAGTCACTCTCACTGGCCGATGCAAGCGGTTTCCCCCGCGAACGGCTTGTCTTTTTTAAAGAGGGAGAAGATGAAAAACGATTATTCGAACAACTTCACCCGGATGCGATCCTAACGAAAGAAAGCGGGGAAAGCGGTTATTTCAACGAAAAAGTGGAGGCGGCACAAGCCTGCGGCATTCCCGTTTATGTCATCCAACGGCCTGCCCTACCTGAGACATTCACCTTTGTACAAGGCGTAGAAGGATTGCGGAAGGCTATTGAACGGCTGGCGCCGGACTTCTTCCCACTCCGCAGTGGCTTTACAACCGGGGCCTGTGCCACTGCTGCAGCCAAAGCGGCATTGCTGGCATTGCTGACGGGAGAAGAGCAGCCGGACAGCCGGATTACACTGCCGTCGGGCGAGTGCATCACGCTTCCGGTAGCCTCGACCGAATGGGAGGATAAGGCGGCACAATGCACTGTCATTAAGGATTCGGGTGACGATCCGGACGTGACAAACGGCTGTTCCATCATAACACGTATCGAACTGGTAAAAGCGGACTCAAGCTTTGCCGGGAAAGGCCATACCCCTTCTATCCTGTTCAGAGGCGGTGAAGGGGTCGGCACAGTTACCCTTCCGGGCTTGGGACTTGAGATCGGCGGCCCTGCGATCAATGCTACTCCACGCCGGCTAATGACGGAAGAGCTAACCAAGGTGTTACATGAAAACGGCCTGGCCGGCCAGACTAAAGAAGTAATCGTCACAATATCCGTCCCCGGAGGGCAAGCCCTGGCTGCCCGAACCTTCAACCCAAAATTAGGGATCGTCGGCGGAATCTCCATCATCGGTACTTCGGGTATCGTCCGCCCTTTCTCCAACGAGGCTTTTATCGCTTCCATCCGCAAAGAGGCGGAGGTAGCCAAAGCAATAGGCTGTTCCCGCCTGGTCATCAACTCCGGCGCTAAAAGCGAACGCTTCCTGAAAGCAGATCTGGCAGGCAAACTTGGCAGGGAACTTCCTCCGCAAATGTTTGTCCACTATGGAAACTTCATCGGCGAGACATTGAAGATTGCTTCCGAACTGCACTTCGAAGAGGTAATCATGGGTATTATGATCGGCAAAGCCGTCAAACTGGCGGAAGGGGCACTGGACACGCATAGCAAGAAGGTCGTCATGAACAAATCCTTCCTGAAGGAACTCGCCGCACAAGCCGGATGTACCCCCGAAACAATCATTCGGATAGATTCCCTGACCCTGGCTCGTGAGCTATGGGAGTTGTTCGATCCGGCCGGGCAAGCACGTTTCTTCCCGCTTCTGTTGAAGAAATGCCAAGAGCATTGTGCCCCCCTGCTACCGGATGGAAAACTGTCTATCCTATTGATCTCGGAAAACGGAGAAATACCTTACCGGATGTAATCACTCGAATACAACGTCTTTATTTTGCACGTATGAGACATCGATCTTTCCACCGGCATCGCCATTGCTTTCCTGCAGGGGTAGTTTCCTGACACGGCTCAGATATAGCGTTCCATTAGTAGCCGAGGTCGGGTTTGTAAAGTTCAGCGTGATAGAGGTTGCACCCTCCTGCGTATTGTTGAGATCGTAAACGCCTCCGCTATAGGTGAGATGCGCTTGGACATATTCGTCTTTCCCGATCGGATTGCCTTCCCAAGTGATAACCGTACTTCCGCTTCCCTTGATAGCTGTAAATGATTCGGGAATGGCTATCAGATCGACATCTTCGATAGAGACCTTATTCGTGTACACCTGGCCTTTCCAACGGGTGAAAGTAAAGGTAACCGGATCCAGTCCGGATTCCGAGAGCATATACATATAAGTACCCTGTCCTAAGAAATCCGGTTCCTTCCCGTTGAACAGGATGTCTTTATCCGGCAGCCTTAGACTCACACCTTCGCTGTTATACTTGTTGAAGCTTGCACCTATATGCGTATGATTCTGCGTAATATTGTATTCGACACCCAGATTCTGGTAGAAAGGGACCGACGGATCGATCTCGTTCGGAGCATCATCTCCGCAAGAGGTAAGCACACCCGCAAACAGCAGGGAAACATAAAGAAAATACCTTTTCATATCGTTTAGTTTTTCAGCGTTTGACAATCTGTCTACTGATAACAAACGGAAAGGGAAGTTTGTTAAAGATGGGTAGATATAATCTGTAAGAGTTCCTCTATAGTCCCGGCATTACGGACTTGTCCGTCTGGCAAATGAACAATAAATGTAGAGGTTTCTCCCACCGTCTCTATCCAAGCGGACGATTCCACACGACGGTCGGCACGTATGCCGTTTCGTTGGAGGGCTTTGCGAACCATTGCGTATTTCTGCCCGTGCCCGTTCAGGCGTATTTCCGTCGAATATTGGTTATCGATGCGGAACAGGCCGGTCTCGGTGTCGAACACAATCCCCTTGCGGGCAAAGAAACCGCTCAAGTGACCGCTTAAAGCCAAGTCTTCGGGGGTTCCGGTCGTAATACCGTTAGCCTTATCCATCAGCCAAATTTTATCGGCAATCTGTAAGGCCAGTTCCAGGTCGTGCGTAGACAGGAAGATCGTCTTGTTCGTGCTTCTTGTCAAGCGATGGAGAAGTTGCATGATTTCCACCTTGCTCGGAAAGTCGAGGAAGGCGGTCGGTTCATCCAGAAAGATTACAGGCGTTTCCTGGGCAAGCGCTTTCGCGATCATCACCTTCTGCCGTTCTCCATCAGACAAGGTATGTACCATCCGGGAGGTGAGGTTTTCTATTTTTACCAAGGCGATAGACTCTTCCACAATCCGTTTGTCTTCTTTGCTTAACCGCCCCCAGAAACCGGTATAAGGGCTGCGTCCCATCCCGACCAGTTCATGCACGGACATATTCCGGATATCGCATTTCTCGGTCAGCACAACGCCGACAGTCGTACTCAGTTCTTTATCCGAATAGCTGTCGACATCACGTCCTAAGACAGAAATTACCCCTTCTATCTTTGGTTGGAAAGCGGATAAGGTACGCAACAACGTCGACTTTCCCACCCCGTTCGCTCCTAACAGGCACGTCAATTCACCACTGTAGATGCGGGCCTGTATATGGCTTGCGACCAGTTTAGTATCGTTCTTCGACTGATAGCCGATAGAGAGGTTATCTATATGGATTGTATCTTGTTTCATCATTCGTTCAGTTCGTTCTTACGTTTGCTGAATAGCACGGAAGCAATCACCGGAGCACCGACCAGAGCCGTCACCGAATTGACCGGCAAAGCTCCTTCGAATCCCGGCATACGGGCAATCAGGTTACAAACCAGCGCCAATGCAGCCCCGGCAAACAATACGGCAGGCATCAGTATCCGGTGGTCGGAGGTTTGGAATATTGCCCGGCAAAGATGCGGAACCGCCAACCCTAAAAAGATGATAGGACCGCAATAGGCCGTCACGATAGCCGTCAGCACACCTGCCGAAGTGATCACCAACAAGCGCGCCCGCTTAATATTCAACCCTAAGTTACGGGCATATCCGTCTCCTAACAACATCAAGTTCAATGTCTTTATCAAAAGAAAAGATAACGGAATCAGAATCGCCATGATTGCGACAAACAGCATCATCTGATTACCGGATACACGGGAGAAGCTACCCAACCCCCAGATCACATAAGCACGGATATCCTCTTCCACACTGAAAAACTTCAGCACGCCGATCACCGCATTCGCCACATATCCGATCATCACACCGATAATCAATAACGTCACATTCCCTTTTACCTTTTGCGAAACATAGACAATCAGCGCCATCACCGACAACGAACCGATCACCGCCGCAATGGAAAGGGCAATCTCTCCCATAAACCCCAATTTGCTAAGCGCCACACCGCCCAGGCTTCCGCTCAACAGCACCACAAAGGCGACCCCCATACTGGCACCGGAACTGATGCCCAAAACGGATGGTCCAGCCAGCGGATTCCGGAAAACCGTCTGCATCTGCAAACCGCTTATCGCCAGACCAGCTCCTGCCACCAATGCCGTCAACGCCTGCGGAAGACGGGATTTCCAGACGATATTCTGCCAGGTCACCGGTTCCTCTCCTATTCCGCATACGATATTCCAGACAGATTTCAACGGAATAGATACCGATCCCAACACCAGATTGAGGAACATCAAAACAAGGATAGACGCCACGATCAGCAACATCAGAAAAGTAGTAGAGTGTCTCATCAACGTAGCTTATTTTAATAGTGCGTAATAAACGGGCGTATGGTCGGGCAACAGGTCCGGATGGAAGATGTGCAGCAGGTCGGCCAATACAACTTCCGGCTCGGTCGGCATGCTTTCATAAAAAGGAGTATCTTTCATATTGCAATAGATGATGCCTTTTTCCTTGAAAGCCCGGAAATCTGCATAGCGCGGGTCCTGGTCTTGCAGAGCTTTATAGCTGAATGTACCTGGATAGCTGTTCACGATGCGCCAGTAGTCGGCCTCATCCCCCTGATTATAGACAGTCTCGAAGTCGAGTATCACACCGCCCGAACGTTTGTCGTCCTTCAGGAAATAATCGGCTCCGGCATCCTTAAAAAGCTGTGCCAGGAAACTCTCGCCTCCCACGGCATACCAGTTGCCACCTCTCATCTCACCGCTCAGAACGACCGGACGTCTCTTTACCTTTCCTTCCGCCGTCAATGCTTTCAATTCATTATACCGCGTTGCTATGGTCGAGAAGGCTTCATTCGCCTTCTGTTCTTCACCCAGCAATAAACCTACGAACTTCACCCATTCCGCCTGTCCTAACGGCGTCATCTCCTTATATCCCAAGTGGGGAATCAGTGGGATACCGACGTCTTTCAAGGTTTCATATCCACCCCGCTTAAAAGGTGAAACGAGAATCAAGTCCGGATTCATGCTCATGATCACTTCATTGTCGAAATTTCCTTCTATACCGATCTTGGCAGTCTTCCCGCTCTCCAACCGTTCATTCATTTTTTTGTTAAACAAATGACGCGTGCTGGTAATTCCCACAACTTTATCTAAGGCATCCATTTTAATAAAGTTGGATAGTTGAAGGGATGTCATACAAATAACACTCCGGATAGGCGTCTCGATCACCGTATATGATTCAGGAATACCCACCGGCTTAGTCCCTCTCTTGACAAGTGCATAATGAAAAGTCGTACTTTCTTCATTCTGCGGGTCCTGAATATCCAACAAAACATATCCGTCATTGTAAGATACACTAAAACCACGGGCATATTCCGGCACAATACGGACGGTAGCAGAATACGCATTTTGTTCGGCTACTTCTTCCTTTTCAGTCTGCCGGTTGTTATTGGTTGTGCACGATGATACAACCAATAACGACAGAAGCAGGCAACATCCTACCAGACACTTTTTCATATTCAATTTATTTTATTTCTTGCCGACAAGTCTTATCCTACCCCACGGGAACAAGTACTCTTAGTTAATTGAAACGGCAGGTCTTCTGACTTACTTCCATCCTGGCACCTTCCCGACTCTTTAATCAAGACGTCAGTGGCATAAAGTATTGCCAGGATGTTCCTG
>ERZ791875.1995-NODE-1995-length-11779-cov-7.782497_pt1 | contig 11779 bp, 10 predicted proteins | sample MGYA00510278_ERZ791875 | MGnify/ENA primary metagenome ERZ791875 (study PRJEB30046, sample SAMN00792078) | human gut metagenome | study: EMG produced TPA metagenomics assembly of the A metagenome-wide association study of gut microbiota in type 2...
CGGGCGGCGGCGGAAAGCGCGCGGGCCGGGCATGCCCGGCCCCTACGGGGTGGTGGAAGGGTGAGCGGGTGTTGGCCGGGAGTGGGCAGTCGGAGAGGTAACGGGACATTGCTGCGTTTGTTGCCGCATACGCAGAAAATCTCCTTGCGTATCCTCTGCAAAAGCCGTATACTACTATTATAATAGTATATTAGGTGGAATAGCCATGATGAAGATTTACCGCACACAGGATAAGCAGCTGACGCGCGTTGATGATATGAACGAAGGGGCCTGGATCTGCCTGACCAACCCCACCGACGACGAGGTTCGCCGGGTAGCGGCAACGCTGGACATCGAGCCCGCGGACATCGTGGCCGCGACGGACCCCGAGGAATCGGCGCGTATCAGCCTGGAGGACGGCTACACGGTCATCATCGTGGACATCCCCGTCAAGGTGGACGGTGCCGGCGAGGGCATCTATACGACTATCCCCCTGGGCATCCTGCTGACGCAGGAGCTGATCGTCACGGTCTGCTCCACCGATACCGCCGTTATCGGGGATTTTGCCGCCTGCCGGGTCAAGGGGTTCTCGACCCGCAAGAAAATGCGGTTCGTCTACCAGCTGCTCTACCGCGCGGCCACGATGTACCAGCAGGAGCTGCGCCTGATCGACCGCCGCCGCCAGGCCATTGAGAAAAATCTGGCCGGCGAGCTGAAGGACAGCGACCTGATGGAGCTGCACGGTTTGGAATCGACGCTGGTCTACTTTGCCACGAGTCTGCGCGCCAACGCTACGGTGCTGGACCGCCTGACCCGCTATAAGCGGCTGGAGCAGTACCCCGATGACCGCGAGCTGCTCGACGACGTCATCGTTGAGATCCGTCAGGCCATCGAGATGACCAGCATCTACCGCGACGATATAAAGGGCACGCGGGAGCTATTCAGCTCGATTCTGGACAACCGCCTGAACAATGCCATGAAGTACCTGACCAGCATCACCCTGCTGATGGCCGTGCCCACCGTCATCAGCGGTCTGTATGGCATGAACGTGCAGTCCGACGGCATGCCCTTTGCCAACACCACCGCCGGGTTCGCCATTGTGCTGGGCCTGACGCTGGCGCTCTGTGTGTTTTCGGCGTGGGTATTGCACAAGAAGCACATGTTGTGAGCTATACCGGGCGAGCAACGCCCGCCCCTACATAAAGTCTGCCCCGTCGGCAGACTTTTTCTGTAACATCCGCAAAAAAATTCCTACCTTATATAATAGAGGAGGCTGAAATCATGGAGGACGCCGCAATCGTGGCCCTGTACTGGGCGCGGGACGAGCAGGCGCTGGCCGAGACGGCGACGAAGTTCGGCGCGTACTGCCGCAAGATCGCCGACAACATTCTGCACAGCGCACACGACGCCGAGGAATGCGAGAACGACACCTGGCTGGCCGCTTGGAACAGCATGCCCACCAACCGACCTGCGCAGCTGGCTCCGTATCTGGGGCGCATCACGCGGAATCTCGCGCTGGACCGCTTTGACCGGGCGGCGGCGCAGAAGCGCGGCAGCGGGCAGACCTGTGCGCCGCTGGACGAGCTGGCCGAATGCGTCGCCGCACCGGGCAGCGTGGAGGACAGCTTTGACGCTGCCGAGACCGGGCGGCTCATCAGCGCGTTTCTGCGCACGCTGCCGGAGGAAACGCGCAGCATATTTTTGCGCCGGTACTGGTACTGCGACGCGACGGCGGACATTGCCGCGCGGTACGGCCTGACCGAGAGCAAGGTGCGGGTGACGCTGCACCGCACGCGCGGCAAGCTGGCCGCCTACTTACAGGAAAGGGGTGCTGCACTGTGACAGAACGCGAATTATTTGAGGCCATCGGCCATGTGGACGACGACCTGATCCTGGCCGCCGACGCCCCGGTGAAAAAACGCCGCAAACCGCCGGTATACTGGCGGCAGTTGGTGTCGGTGGCGGCGTGCGCGTGCATCTTCCTGGGCGGCGTGGCCGTGTGGCAGAGTGACGGATTCCGCAAAGCCAACATGACCAGCGAAGCCGCCGCCTTTGCCGCCGACGTCCCGGAGGCCGCTGCCGAGACCGCCCCCGCGCCGGACATGCCGATGCTGGATGCCGCCGCGCCCCAGGCAGCGGACGCAGACGAGGGAGCTGCTGTCGAAAAGGACAGCGCCGCTTCCGGCATCGCTCTGGGCTTGGCGCAGTGCGTACAGATCGACGGCGTGCTGTATTTTGATACAGGCAGCGCAGTGGACTGCCCCCCGGACCGCGGGGCTGACGGGGTCATTGAGACAAGCGTTGACCGGGACGCCTTCCCGGAGACGGACGGGTGCTCGAACTTTGGCACCGGGTATTCCTACTGGGTGACCGGGGACGGCGTTGTCATCGTGGAGATAGACGGGGCGTATTGGGAGTTTATGGCGAATTGAGGGTTCTACTCGCCTTCCCCTTTGGGGGAAGGTGGCCCCACAGGGCCGGATGAGGGGCGCGTGTACCGTGGTGCCCCGATAGCGGACGGCAACGGCAGGGCAGCCCCTCATCAGTCAGCGGTCGGGGCCGCTGACAGCTTCCCCCTCGGGGGAAGCCATACTCACACAAAGTACAAATGACCCATGAGAGGCAGCCACTGTCTCTATGGGTCATTTTTTATCCCGCTCTTTGGCGGCGCTCAGGGCTTCGGGTTTGCGGGTCTCGGGGGTCAGCAGTTTGGCGCGGGTCACGGCGGCACCGCCGAACTTTTTCCGCAGGGCATCGGCGGCGCGGTCCAGCTTCTCCTGCTTGTCGATGCGGGCGGCATCGGTGAAAAGGTCCATCTGCTCAAAGTTGTCCTCGCCGGTCTTTTCGGCGCTGACACCCACCAGCCGCACGGGGCGCTGCGGCCACATCTGGCGCATCAGCTCGATTGCCACATGGTAGAGGCGGTCCGTGGAGTTTGTCGGGTTGGGCAGCGTCGTCTGGTGGCTCGTGCGGCGGAAGGCGTTGTCCACCAGCTGTACCGTGACGACACGGGCCGTCTTGCCGTCGGCGCGCAGACGCCGCCCGACGGAATCGCAGAGTGCCAGCATCGTGGCGTCGGCGTCCTCGGGGCGGGCCAGGTCCCTGGGCATCGTTACGCTGTTGCCGTAGCTGTTGTCGCGGGTGCGCTGCTTGGTCACGGGGTCGGCCTCGCGGCCATTGGCGTAGTTCCACAGCGTATCGCCGCGGCTGCCGAACAGCTTGACCGCCGTATCCCGCTCAAGCCGGGCCAAATCCCCTATGGTGTAGATGCCGCAGCTGTTCAGGCGCTTGGCCGCGCTGGGGCCGACGCCGAACAGATCGCCCACCGGCAGCGGCCACATCTTAGTCTCGACCTCGTATTTATATAAGGTATGCACCCTGTCGGGCTTTTCAAAGTCGGAGGCCATCTTGGCCAGCAGGCGGTTGGGCGCAATGCCGACGTTGACCGTGAAGCCCAGCTCCCGGCGCACGCGGCGGCGGATCGTGTGCGCGGCGGTCAGCGGCGGGCCGAACAGTGCCTCGGTGCCGGTCATGTCGAGAAACGCCTCGTCGATGCTGTATTGTTCAACATCCGGGGTGTAATCGTTCAAAATTTGAATCAGTGCCTTGCTGTTTTTTACATAAAAATCAAAGTCCGGCGGCACGACGGTCAGCCCCGGGCACTTGACGCGGGCGGCAAAGAGGCTCTCCCCCGTCTGGATGCCGAATTTTTTCGCCGGGGTGCTTTTTGCCAGCACAACGCCGTGGCGCTTGGCCTCATCGCCGCCGACGACGGCGGGGATCGTGCGCAGATCGACAGTGCTGCCGCCTTGCAGCGCCTTGAGCGCCGACCAGGACAAAAACGCCGAGTTGACGTCCACATGGAAGTAGATTTTGGGCATGGGGACCTCCTTTCCGCCCTTGCCTTCCCTCTCGGGGGAAGGTGGCCCCGCAGGGCCGGATGAGGGCAAAGCCCGCCATAGATGCCCGGCCGGGGATTTCCGCCCTGTAGGGGCCGGACATGTCCGGCCCGCGGCTTTTCCATGGACTACCGCCCGCCCTGCACCTCCGGGCCGGGCATGCCCGGCCCCTACAAAGCCGTTCAGCAGCAAATGGGCAATCGCGGCAAGCCCATTATACCACAAAAACCCGCACTTGCATATCATCCCCAAACGTGCTATAATGCATGTATATTTATACAAATAAACCGTATATTTAAAAAGGAGCTTTACTATGGACCTCGTAGGGCATGATTTTTTGACGCTGTTGGACTTTACCCCCGCGGAAATCGGTTATCTGCTGGATCTGGCAGCCGAGCTGAAGGCCAAGAAAAGGGCGGGCATTCCGCACGACACGCTGCGCGGCAAGAATGTGGCGCTGATCTTTGAGAAAACCTCCACCCGCACCCGCTGCTCGTTCGAGGTCGCCGCGCACGACCTTGGCATGGGCACGACCTATCTGGACCCAACGGGCAGCCAGATCGGCAAGAAAGAGTCCATCGCGGACACCGCGCAGGTGCTGTCCGGCATGTTTGAGGGCATTGAGTACCGCGGCTACGGCCAGGCCATCGTTGAGGAGCTGGCCAAATACGCCAGCGTGCCCGTCTGGAACGGCCTGACGAACGAGTACCATCCCACCCAGATCCTGGCCGATTTTTTAACGCTGCGTGAGCATTTTGGCAAGCTGCAGGGTCTGAAATTCGCCTACATGGGCGACGCCCGCTACAACATGGGCAACAGCCTGATGATCGGCTGCGCCAAGATGGGCCTGCATTTTGTGGCCTGTGCCCCCAAAGCCTACTGGCCGGACCCCGCGCTGGTGGAAAAGTGCAAAGAGTTCGCCCGCGTCAGCGGCGGCAGCATCACGCTGAGCGAGGACACCGACGCCGTGGCCGGTGCGGATGTCGTCTACACCGATGTCTGGGTCAGCATGGGTGAGCCTGTCGAGGTCTGGGAGGAGCGCATCAACGCCCTGTCCCCCTATCAGGTCAACGCCGAGCTGATGGCGAAGGCCAAGGGCACCGCCGTGTTCATGCACTGCCTGCCCGCCTACCACGACCACAAGACCGCCGTCGGCAGGGAGATGGGCGAAAAGTTTGACCGCGACGCCATGGAAGTGACCGACGAGGTCTTTAACGGCCCGCAGTCCATCGTGTTCCAGGAGGCCGAGAACCGCATGCACACGATCAAGGCGGTCATGGCGGCAACGCTGGGGGCGTGAGTCCCAAGCCTTCCCCTGTGGGGGAAGGTGGCCCCGTCCGCTGACAGCTTTCCCCAAGGGGGAAGCCAGACACAGAAAAAGGCACGTCCAACGCAGGACGTGCCCTTTCATTTATAAAGGAAATTACTCCTCAACATAACCGTACTGCAGGTACCAGTAGCCGTAGGGGCTGTGCCAGGTGCCCTTCAGAGAGGGGCTCTGCAGCCAGAAGTCGGTGTAGTAAGCAACGGGGATCGCACCGGCATCCTCCATCAGGATGTCCTCGGCCTCGTGCAGCTTCTGGAAGTGGACGCTCTTATCGGCGACCTTGGAGGCTTCGATGGCGGCATCGAACTCGGGGTTGCTGTACTTACCATCGTTGTTGCCGTTGGTGGTGGCGAACAGCTCGATCATGTTGGAAGGATCGTTGTAGTCCATGACCCAGCCGTTACGGCTGACGTCGTAGTCACCGGCGCGGCGCATCGGCAGGAAGCTGGCCCACTCGACCTTGTTGATGTTGACGGTGATGCCCAGCTCGCCCCAGGCCTGCTGGACGTACTCAGCAACGGGGATGTGGTAGCCGGCGTCGTTGGCGCTGTACTCGATGGTGGGGAAGCCCTCGCCGTTCGGGTAACCGGCATCGGCCATCAGCTGCTTGGCCTCCTCGAGGTTGGCGTCGTAGTCGTCGCTGATGTAGCGCTTGCCGCCGTTGGCGTTGTCGTAGAACATGCCGCTCTCATCGACGATGCCGGGGCCGACGAAGTTGTAAGCGGGCTCGTAGGTGCCCTGCATGATGGTGTTGGCAACGTAGTCACGGTCAATGGCCAGAGACAGAGCCTTGCGGACCTTGGCATCCGTGAACGGCTCCTTCTGATCGTTCAGGGAGATGTAGTAGGTGCCCAGGATGGTGTCAACGTAGAAGTCGCCGCCGTCCTCAGCCTTGGTCAGGCTGGGGATCTCATCGGTGGGGACGTCCTTGATGAGCTGTGCCTCACCGCTGTTGTAGGCGGCGTAAGCAGCGCTGGAGTCCTCGAGCAGGAGCAGGGTGATGGTGTCGGAAACGATCTTGGAGGAATCCCAGCCGCCGACGTAGTTCGGGTTCTTGGACAGAACAATACGCTCGGAGGGGATCCAATCGCTGATCATATAGGGGCCGTTGCAGACGAAGGTGTCAGGCTGCGTGCACCAGGCATCGCCGTTGGCCTCAACAGTAGCCTGCTGCACGGGGCTCATAGCCGCGAAGGCGCAGAGCTTATCGAAGTAGGAGCAGGGATAGGACAGCTGGACGGTCAGGGTCTTGCCGTCCTCGCTGGCGTGGACGTTCAGGGCATCCCAGTCGGGATCGGTGGTGGTGTTGCCGTCTGCATCGGGGTTGCCGATGGCATCCTCATAGCCGTCGATCATGCCGACAACGGTCTCGCCGTAGGGGGCTGCGGTGTCAGGGCAGGCCAGACGCTTGAAGGAGTACTCAAAGTCCTTCGCAGTCAGGTCGGAGCCGTCGCTCCACTTCAGGCCGTCCTTCATGGTGAAGGTCCAGGTCAGGCCGTCCTCGGAGACCTCGGGCAGCTCTGCCTGGCCGGGAACAACCTCGTTGTTCTCGTCGATGAGCAGCAGCGGCTCAAAGGTGGTGATGATGGTGTTGGCACCGTCGATAGCGCTGTTCAGCGCGGGGTCCAGGGTCTCGGGGTTAGGTCCGAGCTGGACGGTGAAACCGTTGGCGGAAGTGCCGGTAGCCTCGGCGGCTTCGCTGGTCGCAGCCTCAGTGGATGCAGCGCTGCTGGCAGCGGAGCTTGCAGAGCCGCCGCACGCAGCCAGAGAAGCAGCCATGCAGCCGGCCATAGCCACGGCAGCAATGTTCTTCATCTTCATGAATATTCCCTCCAAATGTAATATACTTTATACCCAATCCCCCCGGGAGACAAGCCCCCAACGGAATGAATATTTATACTTTACCACTCTGAATCCGCAATTTCAAGTGGTCTGTAGCTTTTGTAACTGTTTTGATAGAAAGTCCTTTTGTATTTCTATTGCGTACAGTTCTATGTTCTGCGGATGAATGTTCGCCTCACACGCACATTTTGGGGTCAAGCACAAGGCGGCTGCGGTGAGCCGCCCTGTATAAGTATGAGTTTATATGTCGGGTGGAGTCGAGGGGCGGACAAACAGTGTCCGCCACGCCCGGCAGCGCCCCCTACATTACTTTACTTTGTCCAGATGGTGGCACGCTGCCCAGTGGCCGCTGCTCACTTCCTTGAACTCCGGCACCTCGGCGGCGCAGCGCTCGTCGGCGTAGGGGCAGCGGGTGCGGAAACGGCAGCCGCTCGGCGGATTCAGCGGGCTGGGCACATCGCCCTGCAGCACGATACGGTGGCTCTGGCGGCCGTGACGGGGTCCGCCACGGGAATGGCCGAGATCAGGCTGCGGGTGTAGGGGTGGACGCTGTGGGCGATCAGCTCAAAGCTGTCGGCCAGCTCCACCAGCTTGCCCAGATACATAACGCCGATGCGGTTGGAGATGTGCTTGACAACGCTCAAGTCATGGGCGATGAACAGGTAGGTCAGCCCCATCTCCTGCTGCAGGTCCTCAAACATGTTGACGACCTGCGCCTGGATCGAAACGTCCAGCGCGGAGACCGGCTCGTCGCAGACGATGAACTCGGGGTCCACAGCCAGGGCGCGGGCGATGCCGACGCGCTGGCGCTGACCGCCGGAGAACTCGTGCGGGTAGCGGTTGGCGTGCTCACTGTTCAGGCCGACGCGCTCGAGCAGGGAGATGATCTTGTCATGGCGCTCCTTGGCGTTGGCGCACAGGTGGTGGATGTCGATGCCCTCGCCGACGATGTCGCCGATGGTCATGCGGGGGTCCAGGCTCGCGTAGGGGTCCTGGAACACGATCTGCATACGGCGGCGGTAGGGCAGCATATCAACGGCGATCTTTTCCTTTTTGTCAAACAGGACCTTGCCGTCGTAGATGATGGTGCCGTCGGTAGGCTCATACAGGCGCAGCAGGGTGCGGCCCGTCGTGGTCTTGCCGCAGCCGGACTCACCGACCAGGCCCAGCGTCTCGCCCTTGCGGATGGCAAAGCTCACGTCGTCCACGGCCTGAACGTACTGCTTGTTCTTGCCCATGCCGCCGGCGGGGAAATACTGCTGCAGATGCTTTACTTCAACGAGATTCTCGCTCATCAGGCTTTGCCCCCCTTCTCAAATTCTTCCTTCTGGCGCAGCCAGCAATAGGTGTAGTGGGTGTCGCTCAATTCGGTTCTGGGCGGCATCTTGTTCAGGCAGACCTTCATGCAGCTCTTGCAGCGCGGCGCAAACGGGCAGCCTGCGGGCGGGTTCAGCAGGTCAACGGGCTGACCCTCGATGGGCACCAGACGCTCCTTCTCCTCGGCGTTCAGCTTCGGGATGGAGTTGATAAGGCCCTTCGTATACTCATGCTGGGGGTTGTAGAAAATTTCGTCCGTCGTGCCGTACTCGACGATGTGACCGGCGTACATGACGGCGATCTTCTCGCACATCTGGGCCACAACGCCCAGGTCATGGGTGATCATGATGATGGACATGCCCAGCTTGTGGCGCAGGTCATTCATCAGCTCCAGGATCTGTGCCTGGATCGTCACGTCCAGCGCGGTGGTCGGCTCGTCGGCGATCAGCAGCTTCGGCTCACAGGCCAGCGCAATGGCGATCATGACGCGCTGGCGCATACCGCCGGACAGCTCGTGCGGGTACTGCTTCAGGCGGCGGTCCGGCTCGTTGATGCCGACCAGCTCCAGCAGCTCCTTAGCGCGGGCCCAGGCTTCCTGCTTGGTCTTTTTGGTGTGCAGCAGGATGACCTCGACGATCTGGTTGCCGATGGTGTACACCGGGTTCAGGCTCGTCATGGGGTCCTGGAAGATGATTGAGACCTCGTTGCCGCGAATTTTGCGGAACTCCTTCTCGGTCATTTTGTCGATCTGGTGGCCGTTGAACCACACCGTGCCGCCGACCAGACGTCCGGGGTAGGCGGTCAGGCCCATGATGGAGTAGGCCGTGACAGACTTGCCGGAGCCGGACTCGCCGACGATGCCCAGCACGTCGCCCTGGTTCATGCTGAAGGACACGCCGTTCAGCGCCTTGACCTCGCCCGCGGGGGTGAAGAAGGACAGGCGTTCGTCCTTGATTTCAAGAATTTTTTCGCTCATGTTGCTCTTCCTCCCCTCTTTAGCTCTTGAGCTTCGGGTCAAACGCATCGCGCAGACCGTCGCCGAACAGGTTGAAAACCAGGATCATGATGCTGATCATCAGCGCGGGGGCGATCAGCAGCACCGGGTAGGTGTTCATGCCCTTGACGGCGTCAGTCGCCAGCGAGCCGAGGGACGGCATGGGGGCTGCAACGCCGAGGCCGAGGAAGCTCAGGTAGCTCTCGGTGAAGATGGAGGACGGGATCTGCAGGGTGGTGGTGACGATCAGGGTGCCCATGCAGTTCGTCAGCAGGTGCTTCTTGATGATGCGCCCGCCGGAGGCACCCAGCGCGCGGGCAGCGGTGACGTACTCGCTTTCCTTCAGCGTCAGGACCTGGGAGCGGACGATACGCGCCATGCCGACCCAGTACAGCAGGGCGAAGATAATGAAGATGGACACCATGTTGGGGCCGAGCTTCTGCATCCAGCCGAAGCCGGGCTTGGTGGCCAGGCCCTCCAGCGGTTCCTTGATGGCCATGGCCAGCAGGATGATGAGCAGGATGTCGGGGATGGTGTAGAGAATATCGGTAATACGCATCATGATGTTATCGATCCAGCCGCCCGCAAATGCGGAGATGGCGCCGTAGGTCGCGCCGATGAGCAAAACCAGCACAGAGGCCAGCAGGCCGACGGACAGGGAGACGCGGGTGCCCATCATGACACGCACGGCAAAGTCACGGCCCATACGGTCGGTGCCCAGAATGTGCGGGAATACGTTCTCGCCCTGGTCGATGAGCTTCTGCTCGGCGGCAGAATATTCAAACGGGGCCAGGTTGTTGCTGCCCTTGATCTGCTGCTCATAGCTGTAGGGCCAGAGGCTGGGCAGAACATAGGCCATGAAGGCGATCAGCAGGATGACGACCAGGCTGACCATGGCGATCTTGTTTTTGCGCAGACGGCGCATGCCGTCCTTCCAGAAGTTGACGCTCTCGCGCATGACGACAAGGCTTTTCTTCTCGTCGTTGGACGCGGGGGCAAAGTCCTCAACGTTGAGTTGCAGGCTCAACGGATTCTTTTTCAGATTTTCCATGTGTCTGCTCCTCCTTACTTCAGCTTGATGCGCGGGTCGATGATCTTATACAGGATGTCAACAACGACGTTCGCAACGATGACGAGGGTCGCCAGCAGGATCGTGGTGCCCATGATCATCATGTAGTCACGGTTCGTGATGGCGGACACGAAGTCGCGGCCCAGACCCGGGATGGAGAAGATCTTCTCCACGACGAAGGAACCGGTCATCAGGCCTGCCAGCATGGGGCCGACATAAGTGATGACAGGCAGGATCGCGTTGCGCAGTGCGTGCTTGAAGAGGATCTTCACACTGGAAACACCCTTGGCGCGGGCGGTGCGCATGTAGTCCTGACCCATGACGTCCAGCAGACTGGAGCGCATCAGGCGGGTGATGTAGGCGGTGGGATAAATCGCCAGCGCCGTCACGGGCATGATGTAGGCCGCCGGTTCATTCAGGCCGACGGTGGGCAGGATCTTCAGGTTCATGCCGAAGGTGTACAAAAGCACAACGCTTGAGATAAAGCTCGGGATGGCGATGCCGCAGGTGGCAAACACGATGATCAGATTATCGGCCCACTTCCCTCGGTTATACGCGGACAGACAGCCCAGCGGAATGCCGACGCAGAGCGCGACGAGCACAGCCAGACCGGCGGTGCGGGCCGAGACCGGCAGCTTGGAGAAGATGATCTGGTTGACGGTACGGCCGCGCTGTTTCAGGCTCAGGCCCATATCGCCATGGATCAGGCTGTTCATATAATTAAGGTACTGCACGCTGAGGGGCTTATCGAGGCCGTATTTTTCGGCCAGGGCCTGCTGGGCTGCTTTGCTGATGGACTTTTCCGCCACGAACGGGCCGCCGGGGACCAGGTTCATGATGAAAAAGGTAAGGGTCGCGACGATGAACACGCTGAAAATGCCCATTGCCACGCGCTTGACGATGTACTTCGCCATGGTTTTGTGCCACTCCGTTTCTTAATGGAATACAAATTGGGGTCGATTTCGGTTTATTCGTTTAATGCTCTGTACCGTGCGTACACGCTTGTGCGCAGCAGGCGGACAGATCGGAGAATAAAAAAGCCGATGGCGGCTGCGGTTGCAAACACCATCGTTCGTAATCCGAAATCTACTCTATATTATAAAATGTTGCAAAGTATTTGTCAATTCGATGTTCGTTTTCAGACAACGGCAAAGAGCTGAAAACCTGCCCCGCGGGCTGCGGATTTTCGTGAAAGATGCCCATTTGCAGAATTTTTTGAGTTTTTTGAAAAAAACGCTTGACTTTCCGGGCGGTGAGCGCTATAATAAAACACGTTCTCCGGCGAGAACGCCAAGAGAATATGCGCCGGTAGCTCAGCTGGATAGAGTGTCTGACTACGAATCAGAAGGTCG
>ERZ791875.1997-NODE-1997-length-11776-cov-7.215596_pt1 | contig 11776 bp, 11 predicted proteins | sample MGYA00510278_ERZ791875 | MGnify/ENA primary metagenome ERZ791875 (study PRJEB30046, sample SAMN00792078) | human gut metagenome | study: EMG produced TPA metagenomics assembly of the A metagenome-wide association study of gut microbiota in type 2...
GGCTGGCGACCCCGCGCCGGACGATGCGGGAGTGGCTCCCTATGCGGCCCATCTTGCGGCGCACGGCGCCGTGGCCCTGCTGGCGGCTGTGGGGATGCAAAACGAAGAGAACCGGCAGGCGGTACTCCGCGCAGCCGGCTCTCTGGGAAAGCTCCCTGCCGAGGACTTCGTCCACGAGGAGCTCGCCTGGCGTCTGGAGGCATAGCCCCCTTTTCAGATTCAGAATACCCCTGTCTGCTCGCGTTTTTCGAGCTTATTCAGCACCTCCAGCAGGTGTTCGTAGCCCACGCGGCCGCTTTCGCGCCACAGCACTTCGCCGCGGCGGAAGAACATGAGCGTCGGTACCGACATGATGTTGTAGCGGTGTACCACATCCAGCATGTTGCGGTCGTCGATATCCACTTTGTAGACGTCCGCGCGTCCGTTCATCTCTTTCTGGAACATGTCCACCACGGGGTGCATCATCTTGCAGGGCCCGCACCAGGTGGCGAAGAAGTCGACGAATGTCAGCGCATCACGCCAGATAATCTTGTCAAATTCGAGTGTTGTCATAATTTTCCGTTAATTCATTTCCGCCCATGTCGGGTCTGCATAGGCCCGGGCCGACAGTTCCTTTTCTGCGTAGCTGATCGTGCGGCGAAGTCCCTCGGCAAGCGGTGTGCGGGGTGTCCAGTCCAGCTCGCGCCGGGCCGCCGAGATGTCGGGCGTGCACCGGCGTGCGTCGTCCGGCCGGGCGCCGGCGTGTACGATTTTCGAGCGGCTTCCCGTCAGTGCGATGATTTTCCCGGCCAAATCGCTGATTGAAATCTCGTGGTTGCTGCCCAGGTTCACGGTGCGTGTCGTTCCCGACGGCGGCGCTTCCATCAGCCGTACGAGCCCGTCGACGATGTCGTCCACCCAGCAGAACGTCCGTAACTGCTCGCCGCTGCCGTAGATGACGATATCGCGGTTCTGCAATGCCGCCGTGACCATCTTCATCACGACGCGCTGGTCCATCAAATCGGCACCGCTGCCGTAGGTGTTGTAAATCCGTGCGATGCGCGTGTCTACGTCGAATTCGGCGTTGTAGGCCCTGTGAAGCGCTTCGGCGACGCGTTTGCCTTCGCCCAGGATGTAATGGTCGGAGCAGCAGCTTCCCGGGTCGGTGGCCGGGTCGCGGTAACCCGCCCCGTAAACGTTGCCCGTCGATGCGAATACCACGCGTGCATATTCCGTGCGCGCGGTGTCGAGCGTGTTGATCGTCCCCTGCAGGTTGATTTTCAGCGTTTCGACCGGCAGCGCCTTGTTGTAGCGTACGCGCGACGGCGATGTGAGGTTGTATATTTCGTCGCAGCGGATGCTGAAACCGTTGATGATGTTATGATGGACATACCGGAACAGGGGATGCTGGAGCACGTTGCGCAGCAGGGGCGAATTCACGGCATCGCGGATATCGACACAGAAAACTTCGTGCCCTTCTTCCAGAAGGCGCAGGCAGAGATGCGTGCCGATAAATCCCACTCCGCCCAGTACTACGATTCGCTTTTGCATTTCTTACTCTTTTTACCGGAGCAAGAGCAAAATTTATTCCAGAAAGAGCGCCCGGGGCAGTTGGTCGATGCTGTTTATCGTGACGACTTCGATTCCCCTGGGGCGTTTGGCTCCCTTGCCGAGGTAGCCCGAAACGACGATGCGCCTGAAACCCAGCCGTGCGGCTTCGCTGATGCGCTGTTCGGTGCGGGGTGCGGGACGCACTTCGCCCGACAGGCCGATTTCACCCGCGCAGCAAACCCCCTCGGCGACGGGGCGGTCGTAGTAGGAGGAGATAACAGCCGCCACGACCGCGAGGTCGAGCCCCGGGTCGGCGACCTTGAAGCCGCCGGCGAAATTCAGGAATACGTCTTTCTGGAACATCTTCATCCCCACGCGTTTTTCCAGTACGGCCAGCAGCATGCTCATGCGCTTGGTGTCGAATCCCGTCGCCGTGCGCTGCGGCGTGCCGTACGCCGCGCCGCTTACCAGCGCCTGCACCTCAATCAGGTAGGGGCGCACGCCGTCGGCCGAGGCGCCCACGGCGATGCCGCTCAAAGGCTCCTCGTAGTGCGTCAGCAGTATCTCCGACGGATTGTCGACCCCGCGCAGCCCGCTGTCGAGCATTTCGAACACGCCGATTTCGAACGTCGCGCCGAAACGGTTCTTGATGCCCCGCAGGATGCGGTAGATGTTGTTGCTGTCGCCCTCGAACTGCAGCACGACGTCGACGATGTGTTCCAGGATTTTGGGCCCGGCGATGGTGCCGTCCTTGGTGATGTGGCCGATGATGAAAATCGATGTGCCGGTCGATTTGGCGTATTTCAAAAGCGTCGCGGCGCATTCGCGTATCTGCGACACGCTGCCTGCCGACGAGTCCAGCAGGTCGGTATAGATGGTTTGTATCGAGTCGATGATTACCAGGTCGGGCCGGTGCTCGCCGATTTGGCTGACGATGTTCTCCAGCAGCGTTTCGGGATAAATCAGGCATTCGTCGTTGCCGATGCCGATGCGGGCCGCGCGCATCTTGATTTGCTCGGCCGACTCCTCGCCCGAGACATAGAGCGTTTTCAGCCCGTTCGCCGCCAGCGCGATTTGCAGCGACAGCGTGGATTTGCCGATGCCCGGCTCTCCGCCCAGCAGAATCAGCGACCCGGGAACCATGCCGCCGCCCAGCACGCGGTTGACTTCGTTGTTGCCGATGTCGATGCGCCGGTGCTCGCTGTCGCGGATGTCGCGCACGCGCTGCGGCTTCGCTGCGGGCAGGGGCCCGGTGACGGCAGCCGGTATCGAGCCGCTCTCGCGGGCGATAATCTCTTCGGTAAAGGTGTTCCACTCGCCGCATGAGGGACAGCGCCCCAGCCACTTGGGGGCTTCGAACCCGCAGTTCTTGCAGAAATATGCCTTTTTGACTTTTGCCATCTGGGTGTCGTTTTCGTCAGTTGATAGTTTGCATGGGGCGCCGGCCGTGGCCGGCTACGGCCCGGATGCCGCTTTAGTAGGGGAGCGACGTGTATTCGCGGCGCGCCACCTGGGTGATGTTCGCCGCAGGGTAGAGTTCCCTGTACTGCTCCGTCAGGTCGGTTACCAGCACAACCCGGCTGATGTCGCCCTCCTCGAGGTAATAGGTCGCCGTGCAGGTATAGGCTTGGTCGCCGTACAGGAACCGGAGCTGGTCCTGTTTGTCGGGCTCCTTGAGGAACGCTCCCGCGACGGGGTCGGCGTCGGCGCTTGGCCATACCTGCAGCCGTCCGCCGTTGTGGAGCGAGAAATAGAGTTTGTAGCTGCCGCCTGCCTGTACGGGCGCTTCGGCTGTCACCTTGTCGCGGATTTGCTGGATAACCGGATCTTCCGGCTCCCCGGGATTCGGGTCTTCGGGGTCGGAGTTTCCCGGCTCTTCCGCCGTGGGGGCCGGCGCGGTTTCCGCCAGCGTGACCACCGCCTCGATGCGGATCACCGGATAGGAGGTCGTGTAAAAGACTTCCGATTTCTCTCCGCAGGCCGCCAGTGCCGCCGGCAGGACGAGTGCCGTTATGTATTTCAGTATTTTCATGGTCAATCCGTTAAAGTCCCAGTTCTTCGTCTATCAGTACCACCAGTACGCGGCCCGCGGGCCAGCAGCGCTGCATCTCCATCCGGGTGTTGCAGACGCGGTCGGGCGAATTGCAGTCCGAGCAGACGCCGGTTGTGGCGCAGGGCGTGCGGAAACCCGGGTGGCGCGCAACGTTCTGCGGCGCGGCAATCGTACGGATACGCTCCTCGGCCCGGCTGCGGTCGGCGACGATTTTGTTGCGCCCTGCGACGATAATCACCTTGCGGGGCCCGAACGCCACGGGGGCGATGCGGTTGCCCACCTTGTCCAGCCAGTGGAGCGTCCCCTCCGTGGTTATGGCGTTGACACCCGTGATGAAGAGGTCGGACATCAGCGCCTGCCGGCGCACCTCGAGCCGCTCGGGGTAGCTCATCGCCGGGTCGAATCCGTCGAGCAGCCTAAAGCGTTCGTCGCCGCGCAGCCATTCGACGATGCCCGTGGCATGCATGGTTTCCGAGTCGCCGAACGACGCCACCTGCGGGTGTGCGGCCTCGACGGCGGCTTTCATCACCGCGAATGCCTCGTGTCTGTCGCCGACGACTTCCACTTCGAAATGGTGCCGCCGCAACGCTGCGGCGCACGCTGTCAACCGTTCGTCCATCGTCACCTGATTTTTCGTTTTACTTTCGCCGGGTTTCCGGCGGCCAGCGAGTCGGCGGGAATATCCCGTGTCACGACGCTTCCCGCGCCGATGATGCAGCGGTCGCCGATTGTTACGCCCGGGCAGACGATTACGCCCCCGCCGAGCCAGCAGTCTTCGCCGATGGTAATCGGATGGCCCGTTTCCACGGGCGCACGGCGTTCGGCGTAGTCGAGCGGGTGCTGCGGCGTGTAGAGCTGGCAGTTGGGGCCGATTTTGGTGCGGGCGCCGATGGTAATCGTTCCCGAATCGAGGAACGTGCAGTTGGCGTTGACGAAGACCTCCTCGCCCAGGCGGATGCCGTGTCCGTGGTCACAGAAGAACGGCGGCATGATGCATGCCGAAGCCGGGATGCCCGGGATCAGGGCGGCGAGTGCCTCGGCGCGCCCTGCGGGGTCGTCGGCGTCGGTGCGGTTGAACCGCTCGGCATTCCGGTGTCCCGCAGCGAAGCTCCGCTGCAGTTCGGGGCTCGAAAAATCGTAAGGAAGCGCACTGCGCATTTTCTCCAGCTCGGTCATGCCCCTTTGCGTCTATTTAATGAAGAACCTGTATATGTCGTTTCCGTTGGCGTACAGCAGCAGGAAGAGGATGATGAACAGACCGACGTACTGCGCGCCCTCCAGTATCCTGTCGCTGACCTTGCGGCCCGTGACCATTTCCCAGAATGTGAAAATCGCATGGCCTCCGTCCAGTCCCGGAATCGGCAGGATGTTCATGATGGCGAGGATAATCGACAGGAATGCCGTCTTGAGCCAGAAATCCTCCCAGTTCCAGTCGCCCGGGAAGATGCTGCCGATGGCGATGAAGCCGCCCAGCTCCTCGTACATCTTGGTTTTGGGCTGCACGATCATCTTCAGCTGTTCCCAGTAGGAAGATATCATGTTGCCGGCCTTGCGGATGCCTGCCGGTATCGCCTCCAGGAACGTGTACTCCTGCGTGCGGAGCGTGTAGGGATTGAGCGCCATGACGCCCAGCTTGCCCTCGTCGGATACGGGCAGCGTCATCTCCAGCAGCATGTCGCCCTCGCGTTTGACGGTGAGGTTCACCTGCTGTCCGGCGTGGGCCTTGAGGTACTGCTGGTAGGCGGGGTACTCCGCGCCGCGCAAGTCGTTTACGGCGATGATTTCGTCCCCGTGCCGCAAAGCCGATGCCGAGTCGTAGACCGCGCTGTCCACCAGGAACGGAAACCGCAGCGTCAGGAAATCCTCGTACCCCTTGGCCTGCCGCATTGCGATGAGCTCGCCCAGCGGAAGGGTCAGTTCCACCTCGCGGCCGTTGCGCTCGACGACGACTTTGCGGTCGCCCTCGGTCAGGATGAGCGAATTGAGGATGTTGTTGATGTTGTCGACGGCCCGGCCGTCCACCGAAACGATTTTGTCGCCGTCGTGGAACCCGAGTTTGTGCGCGGCGTCGTTGAAGTTGTAGCCCCAGTGCGCATCCTCGTTCGAGAAGTAGTTGTCACCCCAGGTGTAGCAGACGCCGCAGTAGATGACGATGGCCAGCAGGACGTTCATCACCACGCCGGCAATCATCACCAGAAAACGCTGCCATGCGGGTTTGGCGCGGAATTCGTCCTCCTTTACGGGCTGTTTCATCTGCTCCTTGTCCATCGACTCGTCTATCATGCCGGCGATTTTGACATAGCCGCCCAGCGGCAGCCACCCCAGGCCGTACTCGGTATTGCCCCGCCTGAACTTGAAGAGCGAAAACCACGGGTCGAAAAAGATATAGAACTTTTCGACGCGGATTTTGAAAACCCGCGCCATGATGAAATGCCCCATTTCGTGAATGCCCACCAGAATGGTGAAGCAGAGGAAAAATTGAATGATTCTGATTAAAATATCCATGTCGTCTTGTTGTTACAAAGCTAAAAATTCGGCGGAGAGTTTCCGGGCCTCTTCGTTCGCTGCGGCGTAATCCTCCAGGGTGGGGGCGGCGGCGAATGCGGCGCGCGCCAGGGCGTATTCGATTGCGCGCACGATGTCCAGCCATGCGCATTTGCGGCCGAGGAACGCAGCCACGGCCACTTCGTTGGCGCCGTTCATCGTACAGGCCGCCGTGCCGCCGCGACGCAGGCAGTCGTAGGCGATTTCCAGCGCCGGGTATTTGGTGCGGTCGATTTCGGCGAAGGTCAGTTGCGGGTGGCTCATGAAGTCGAAGCGTTCGCCGGGACGGTTCGCACGGCGGGGATACAGCAGTGCGAAACTGATGGGCATGCGCATGTCGGGCGTGCCCAGCTGGGCTTTGATGGCCCCGTCCTCGAACTCGACCATCGAGTGGACAATCGATTGCGGGTGTTGCAGGACGGAGATTTTTTCCGCCGGGGTGCCGAACAGCCAGTGTGCCTCGATTACCTCGAATCCCTTGTTCACGAGCGTCGAGGAGTCGATTGTAATCTTTGCGCCCATGTCCCACTGGGGGTGGCGCAGCGCCTGTTCGACGGTGACGTCGGCCAGCCGCTCGCGCGGCAGGTCGCGGAATGCGCCGCCGCTGCATGTGATGATAAGCCGCCGTATGGGCGACTGCTCGCCCGCGAGGCACTGGAAAATCGCCGAGTGCTCCGAGTCTATGGGCAGTATCGGCATCTGGCCCGGCCGGGCGAGCGGCATGAGCACGTCGCCGCCCACCACGAGCGACTCCTTGTTCGCCAGCGCCAGTTTCTTGCCGGCGCCCAGCGCCGCGACCGTCGGTGCGAGTCCCGCGTAGCCGACCAGCGCGTTGATTGCCACGTCCGTGTCGCCGCCCGCCGCGACCTGCGCCACGGCCTCTTCGCCGGCGTAAACTTTGACGTCGGTGTCCCGGAGCGCGTCGCGCAGTTGTGCGTAGTATCGTTTGTCGGCGATGACCGCCGTGTCTGCGTCGAACTCCCGGGCCTGTGCCGCGAGCCGTTCCCAGCTGCGGTTGGCGGTGAGTACGCGCACTTCGAAGAGTTCGGGGTTCTCACGCGCGATGTCGAGCGTCTGCACGCCGATCGAGCCGGTCGAACCCAGTATTGCGAGTCGTTGTTTCATGTGTCAGAATACGATATACCCCTCGGGGTCTACGGGTTTGCCGTTGTTCCAGAGTTCGAATTCGAAGAGCCTGACTTCGCCCTGCTCGGCTTCGGCGTTGTAGCCTATCAGCTCGCCCGCCCGGATTGTCTGCCCGGTGGTCACGAGCGATTGCGAAAGCCCCTTGTAGACCGAGAGCAGGTTGCCTGCGTGCTGCAGTTCGACCATATACCCGGTTTCGGGCGACCACAAGCTCAATACCACCGTGCCGTTGTCGATGGCCGTGATGCGGTCGTTGGCCGCTGCCGCGATGCGTACACCGAAGTTGCCGTTCTTGATGTCGAAGCGGTCGGTGATGATTCCCTCGACGGGTTTGGCCAGCTCGATGGCTTCGCGCACCGCACGCCGCGATCCGCCGCTGCGGCCCGCAACGGCGTACTGTCCGTCGCCCTCCATCTGGGCCCGCAGCAGCGAGTCCTCGTCCGAGGGCATGACGAGCACCTTGGCGGTGCGTGTGCTGTCCGACGAGGCGAGCGTCCGTACCACGGGGGTCTTGCCCTCCATGATGAGGGCTATGTTCTGGTTGTAGGTGAGCATGTCGTTCATCATGCGTTCCATCGAGTCGAGGCGGATGATGTTCTGCACGAGGCTCTCACGCGAGCGACCGGCCTCGGTGCGGTATCCCGGCAGGAATTCCAGCACGGGCGTATAGGCCACCAGCGACAGAATCAGGATGAATAGCAGCAGCACGAATGACAGGAATGCTGCGAAAATGCTGGCCGGCGAGATGTGCATGTGCCACTCCTCGCTGTTGTCCGTAGCATTGAGCATGTTGAAGCGGCGCTTGCGGATAAATCCCCGCCACCATGCCCGTATGGCATTGTAAAATTTCATCGATTTACAGCATTATTAAATGCAAAGATAACCAAATTCATAGAAAACCTTTGCGGAACGCGGCGAATTTTTTAACTTTGTAATCGTTTTGAATCAACGTTAAAAACAGATAAAAAGTATGGTAAAACCTACATTACTCGTCCTTGCCGCCGGTATGGGTTCCCGCTACGGCTCGCTCAAGCAGATGGACGGAGTGGGCCCCAACAATGAGGCCATTATCGATTATTCGGTTTACGACGCTATCCGTGCGGGTTTCGGCAAGGTCGTGTTCGTCATCCGCCACTCTTTCGAAAAGGAGTTCCGCGAGGTCTTCTCGGCCGGGCGTTTCGGCGGCCGCATCGCCGTGGAATTCGTATTCCAGGAGCTGGATTACCTGCCCGAGGGGGCTTCGGCGCCCGAGGGGCGTGTCAAGCCGTGGGGTACCAACCATGCCGTAATGATGGCTGCGGACGCCATCCGTGAGCCGTTCGCCGTCATCAACGCCGACGACTTCTACGGCGCCGAAGCCTACAAGACCATCGGCGATTACCTTTCGCAGCTCGGCGAGAGCAGCAACCGCTACTGCATGGTCGCCTATGACCTCGACAAAACCCTTTCGGACAACGGTACCGTTTCGCGCGGCGTTTGCGGCGTGGATGCCGCGGGCAACCTCACTTCGATGGTCGAGCGCACGCAAATCGAGCGCATGCCCGACGGAAAGATTGTTTTCCACGACGGCGGCGCCGACGAGGCGCTGGCCGAAGATACGCCCGTGTCGATGAACCTCTTCGGTTTCACGCCCGATTTCTTCGCCTATTCGAAAGCCTATTTCAAAATGTGGCTGGCCGAGAACCGCGATAACCTCAAGGCCGAATTCTACATCCCCACGATGGTCAACAAACTTATCGGCGACGGCACGGCCGAGTTGCGCGTGCTGCGCAGCGCCGCACAATGGCACGGCGTCACCTACAAGGAGGACAAACCCGCGCTGATGGCCTCGATCGAGAAGATGATTGCCGAGGGCCGGTATCCGCGCAACCTCTGGGCATAAGTACATGTTCGGCGGGCACAGGCCCGCACGGCATTATCCCGAACAGCACCGCCCCGGACAAATTGTCCGGGGCGGTGCTGTTTTGGGTGGGCTGCCTGTCGGCGAGCCCGCCGACAGCCGGATACAGGGTCTGGCTGTCCGGCTGAATCCGACAGGGGATTGGCGGGGGCGCAGGCGGCCATGCCGTAAATTGAGAAAGGGAAACCCTCGCCGGGTTTCCCTTTCTGCCGAATTACAGTGAACTTTTTATAGTGGTAAGAACTTTTATCTTGCTGCGTTCTGTTGCACCGGGCGCGGATGCCGGGAGATACCCTCCGGCGGCCGTGTCGCCGTGCCTCTGTGCCGTGCTATTGCTTCGTCGCCTTGGCGATGTAGTAGTGCGCGACCCTGAAGTTGCCTGCGTTGTCCCTGGTGACGATGGCTACGCCCGAGCCGCCCCAGGTCTTGTCGTAATCGAACAGGTCGGTACGCTCGTAGGTTTGTCCGAATACCAGCGGTGCGGGCAGGTCGGTGGGATCTATGAAACTTTTGCACGAGGCCTCGACGTCGGCGGCGTTATCCATTATGTCGCTCAACGGGATGATATACGCCTCTGCGGTATTGGCACCCTTGGTGACCGAGAAACTCATGTCGACCATCCAGTTGCCGTCGCCGTCCTGCTTGGATGTTTCCGAGATGATGTTGAAGGTGATTTCGCCCGTGCCTTTCGAGAAATCGATTTCCGCCTCGCCGCTGCCGCCGTCCGTCAGCGTGGCCTGGTCGGGGAACTCCTGTACGGGGCTGATTCGGCCGTTCGCATCGACCGTTACGGTGCGGAGCACATAGGTGGTTTCGGCGAGCAGGTTTTCGAACGTGATGGTGTTGTCGGCCGCTGTGAGTTCCGCTGCAGTGTATTCCGTCCAGACTTTCGAGTTGGCCTTGTCGTACATGAGCATCTCGAGGTTGTCCTTGTAGTTCGGGAAGAAGTAGGAGGGGACGTGCAGGATACGTACGCTTTGGGCTCCGCTCAACGCTACCTTGTAGGTCAGTGAGTTGGCCGTTGCGGTCTGGAATGTCATGTCGACACGGCCGGTGCCGTCGAATGCGGGCAGCGTGGTGGTGAATTTCTCGTAGCAGAGTTTGCCCACCTTGCCGTCGGCCGTGATGGGAATGGCATATACGATGAACTCCGTATTGGGATTGGATATCGACGTGTCGGCGATGGTCAATGCGCTGCCCGTATACTCGCAAATGCCCCTGCCGCGGATGCCGGCGAGGAATGCGACGGTCGCCTCCTCGTTCGTCCAGTCGACGTCGTCGAACCACGAGGGAGCGGTGCGCCCCCAGTAGAGCTTGGCGCAGTCGCCCTCGACCGTGAATGTCGGGCTAATCGTCTGCGGGGTGCATTCCGCCGTGATTTTCACGGTCGGCGTCGCGTTGAATGAAGGTGCGGGAACTTCGAACAGATCGGTGACGTATGCCGTGCCGTTACCGTCTTTGTCGATGGCGTAGACGGCGACCTGGTATTTCTGGACTTCTTCGTTCGATTGGTAGAAAACATCGAGGCCTTCGCTCTCGTCCGAGGTCGCGAGCGTGTTCTTGAGCAGCAGCCTTTCGGGGAAAGTCGTGCTCTTGTCGCTCCAGTTGTAGGATTGCAGCGGATAGAACGGGTCGGGGTCGACCGAGGATTTGGCCGACGAAATGAATCCGCTCTTGGTATAGGCGCCGTTGCGGAATCCGCCGACGACATATTTCACGCAGCCCTCCAGCATCGTCACTTTCACGTCGAGCGAATAGGCCGTTTTGTTGATGACTTCGAAATCGACGAGTTTGGCGAGTTTCGATTCGTCGTATTCGCCGCTGGCGGCGGATACAGTGCCCTTGCCCTTTTCATTTTCGGCATAGGCAAAGACGAAATAGGTGTTTTTGCTGACGAGCCGTTCGGGGGCGATTACCAGGTTGCCGTCCTTGAGCTGATCGGGCGTGCAGCGTATGAAATTCTCCTCTGCGGGGATGGCCGGGTCTTCTTTGGCGTCGGCAGCTTTCAGTTCGAGGGCGTAGTAGAACTCTTCGGCCCCGATTACCGATACGGGCAGCACGAGGCCGGCGCGTTCGGATTTCAGTTCGCCCAGTTTGACGACGGGCATGTCGAGCAGAACTTCGAACCCTTTCTTCGCGACAGCCGATTTGCCAATCGCGTTTTCGGCATAGGCGAAGAGGTTATACTTGCCGGGTGCGAGCACGGGAGTCGTGACGGAAACGGCTTTCCCCTCCCCGGTTTCGACTTTCGTGTAGGTGCCGGGCTCCGCCGTTTCTGCGGCCCACGTCCAGCTGATACTCGTGGAGTTCTCCGATGGCGTGATGGTTACTTGCGCCTCGTAGCCGGCCGTAATGCTGATCGAGCCGATTTCCAGTGTCGGTTGTTTCGGGCCTTCCGGCTCGTCGTCGTCGCACGAAGCGAACGAAGCGGCAGCAAAAATGGCGATCGCAGCCATTGATGCGAACTTGTAAAGCTTCCTCATGGTTAATTTAATTTTGGGGATTGAACAAAAGTGTTACTCTCTTAAACCTAACTTTTTGTTTCTCTCTGGAAAATTTAATATACAACTATTTAACCATTTGTAAATGAGTAGTTTATGAAT
>ERZ791875.1999-NODE-1999-length-11771-cov-3.487880_pt1 | contig 11771 bp, 4 predicted proteins | sample MGYA00510278_ERZ791875 | MGnify/ENA primary metagenome ERZ791875 (study PRJEB30046, sample SAMN00792078) | human gut metagenome | study: EMG produced TPA metagenomics assembly of the A metagenome-wide association study of gut microbiota in type 2...
CTGCTGTTTGAGCGAAGCGAGTTTCAGATGCGACAGCGAACGAAGGAAACGGAGTAGTGAAACGGGTGAAGCCTTGATTTTTGGTTTCTTTTGGATCAAGCCAAAAGAAATAATCCGAACCTTAAATCAGAATTAAGGGTAAAAAACGAATGTATTGGTAATTTCCGTCTCACCAACGGACAACTTAAATTTGGAATATTATGGCTACTGACAAGACTATCTTATCTGTAGATTTGTACGATAACGTATTATTAAATGCCGCTGCTATCCTCTATTGCAAAAGCGTTTTCGACAGTAGATGCCCCGGAGTACTCTAATCTCTGGGGTATAGTTCCCTCAACCAATGGAATACGGTCATCCCAGTCAACTGAGGACCCTATCCAATGAATAAATATCAAGAACTTTTTCAATATTAATAACTCACTTTTAAAATCAAGAGCTTATGAAGCGAAAATTACACTTTTTGCTTGCCGTCGGTATAGGGCTGACGACGAGCGTAGGTTGGCTGCATGCGGCAGATAGCAAGTTAGTCAAAGAAGCAGATGTTACATTTAAAGACAAACCGGGGTTTACCTTTGTATATGCCCAAGGAAATCCGGTTACGGTAACTGCCGGTTCAGATGGTGGGACCATAATAAAGGTGAATGAATCGGAAGAACAGTTGGTTATTCCTAAAGACAGTGTAAGCAAACTGTATCTGTTTGGAGGTAGCAAAAATGCAACAGTGCCATCTACTAACATAACAGTGGAGAGTGGTACTCTAGGCAATGTTTTTGGGGGTGGATATGGAGAACTATCCGGTAGTCCTACTCATGCTGTCGTTGAAGGTAAAAGTACTATTCTTGTAAAGGGAGGCTCCATTCATAATATTTTTGGTGGCGGTCTTTATTATTCGAACTCAAAAACTGTAGATATTCAGATTGAGGATGTTACGATAACCGGTGACGGTTGGGTGATATGCGGTGGTCTTGAAAGTGGACAGACTACTGCTACAGCTTATGATGAGTTTGCGAAAAGTACAAACACTGTTGAGAGTGCAACTTTAAAGATTGATGGTGGTACTTATTATCTAATTGGAATTGGTGGTACGGATGGTGCTCATGGTTATGTACAAAACGCAACAGCTACGGTGAAGAATGCTAAAATTACTGGCGGTGTTTATGGTAATGGTTCAAACGGACGTAGCGATAAAGTGAATGGAACGTTTGAAAATTGTCAATTTGTGGGTTCAGGGATAGAGATAGCCGGTGTGAATCGTGGTATGTCAAAAGATATCTCTATGACATTCAATAATTGTACGTTCCCAAGTGATCCGAAAGATATATATGCTTATTTAGGGGGTACTTATCAGTGGCAGACTAATTATGGTAGCTCGCAAGTAGGTGTTCCTGAAAAGGTGTCATTTATATTTAACGGTGGTACAAATGTTCCAACCGTCGGTGTTAGTAGCGGTTTGGAAAAGGCAAGTGTGACTGTGACAGGAGCTAAGGCTTCTATTGATTCTGTTTTGGTGAATGTTGATAAGAATAATAAAGAAACATGGTTAAAGAATTTTACGATTGGTTTCGATAAAACCTGGACCTTCAACGACGGTCTGGTAATGGCAAGCGGTGTGAAGCTGACAAAAACGGGTACATTGAAGTATGGTAAGTCTTTTGAAGCCAATGTCTCTACAGATGCAGAAATGGATGCCGCATTGACTTTGGTAAACGCAGGTGACGCTTCTATCTCGTCTACAATCAAGATGGGGGCTGCAACCTATACAGGTAATTTGATAATCAGCCAGCCTGTAACGATTCAGGGGAAAGACAGCACAGAACAAGGTTCGGTTATTACAGCCCCGATCACGATTTCGACTATCCAACCTGTTACTTTGTCAAAGGTTAGAATGAATTTGACAGGCAAAGGTTCAGCTTGTATCAACTATACAACGGGTGCATATATCTCTTTGGATAATGTTGCAATTTATGGGACAGGCAATGATGGAGGCTATGGGTTATTTATTAATCAGCAAAATTGCGAGAGTGATATTACTGTTAATATTAAAGATTCTCATATTAAGACCCCGAAATCTTACGCTTTGCAGGTAAGAGGTAAGGCTACTAATACGGTCAATATCATTAATTCCAAGTTGGAAGGTTGGGGAGCTGTTTATACTTCATTGGGAACACCGAAGATCGATATTCAGAATTCATCTTTGTATGGGACGAATGAAGGAACAGGAAGTTTCACTATGGATTGGGATAACGGTTATCCAAACAATGGCTTTGCTACACTGATCTTGGAAAGTGTAAAAGATGGACAAGTGACATTGAATGACAGTCATATTTATGCTTATCATACAACAGAAGCTACGCAAGGACAAGCTGCAATCTCATTCCAGATCAGGAATTTTTCACCTAATCCAACAGGTAATGTATCTGGTAATACCGTTACCCTGAAAGGTACTTCTTCCTTATATATGGATAGAGGCAATGATTCAAATCCTGTATTTGCATATTCTGCTAAAAAGGCGACGGTTGATGGAAAAGAATATACTGGCTCTAACAACAAGATTGTTACAGACAATTGGACTGGTTCGATCACTTATGGAGATGAAAAAGCAGCAGTATCTTCCGTGCTGTATGCAGATAAAACCAACGAATATCGTAACTTCTTTACTCCTGCTGCTGTTGAGCATCTTATGAAGTTCACAGAAGAAAAGGATAACGTAGCCATGGATGCCGCTTCTATTGAAGAGTTGAGGACTGCTTTGAAGGCTTTGAATGACGCAACCCATAAATTGGACTGTTCTATCAAACTGACAGGAGATAAATATGAGCTGACAAACAACACTGGTTTTATGGGTGGTTCTGGTACTGGAGGTGCAACCAGTAATTTCAATGGTGTGTTCTCTCTGAATTCTACATTAACTGAAAATGTAAATCTGATTATTAACGGTAATGGTAAATCGATTACAGGAAAGATGACCAACAGCAATTCGCCGGCTATCGATGGTTCTAAGAACTATGTGTTCTTTTTGACTTCAGAAGCTTCGGACGCATCTACCGTTACATTCAAAAACCTGACGATCGACGGTGTAGACATTGTTTCTTTTAATGTATTTACTTTCGATAATCTGGTATTTGATAAAGTCAATCTAATAGATAACACAGAAGGTGGTGTTCATCTGAACTCATCCAAACTGGTTGCTACAAACTTTACAACAAGCGGAAATAAGAAGTTCGCTGTTAAATTGTCTCGTGAAAGAGATAACTTGCCGGGTATTATCTTGAATGACGGCTGTAAGCTGGGCGAGTATGCAAAGGATGCTGCTCCACAGATTGCTTACTATGACCGTTATGCATACAAAGAGAAGTTTACGAATACCCCGGTAACACCAACTGCAGAGCAGATTAAAGCAATGGTTTCCGGTACATACGGAAGTACATTGAATCGTTCTTGGGCAAAGGCAACTTTGCATACAGAGCATAATACTCATCTTGCTCGTGTTTGGACCTCCAATCTGGCAACTGCATACTATGACAACTCTAACTCTATCCTATTAGACAGCATCTCTACCGGTTTGGATTCATTGCTGATCGATACTGATTTTGCAAATGTAAAGGGTGTGATGAACACTGATATGGAATATGCGGAATTCAATAAAGATTTTACTGCTTCTGCTTTGAAGGAAGGTTTGATTATTAACTGCAAAGATGCTTATCTGGTAACAGGTAAGGATGAAGCTGCTGCTTTTGCCAATAAAGCTAAGAACAAAGCTGTAAAGCAGTTGACGCTTGCAGACAATAAGTTGGCTGTCGTTTCTGCGTTCCCAACTCAGGTTATCTATGACGAACAGTCTTGGAACGATGCCAAGTATGCAGGAGAGAATGTTATGATCACTAAAGATGGTATCCTGAACATCAATACAGCAATGGCCCTCGATACAGTCTTTATGGAAGAAGGTGCACAGTTGAAGGTACTTCCGAATACAGACGTAACTGCTAAAGCTGTTCAGTTGACCTATAAGGTAACGGATCAGTGGAAAGCGTTCGGATTCCCGTTCAATACACTGGGTAATGGTAAGGCTATGACGGTTAAGGATGCTGCCGGTACAGAGGTTAAAACTACAACAGGCGGACAATTCGGTGTTGATCAGGTTGGTTTCTGGACTGCAAAAGTAAAGGCTTCGGAAGTAGGATTCGATCTTACATCCACTGCTGCTACTCCTGATTCGGCTTGTCTTATCGCAGCTTCAAGAGCAGATAAGAAAGACAGTCTGATCTATGTAACAAGCCCGAAGGGTGTAGTTGTTTCTTTAGGTACGAAAGTCGCTCCGGCAGCTCCGACCTCTGCAACAACATTGACAATGTATGCAAACCCGAATCTCTACGAAATGCAGCTTCAGGGTTATGCTTACATTTTGGATGAAAGTAAGAATGTGTTCACACAGCAGTTCAATCCGACGATCGCTCCGTTCCAGAGCTATATCTTGGCTGATGAAAAGACGACGAACACACTGCGTTCTTTGCGCGTTGGCGATACGCCGACAGGCAATGAGGTGATCTCTCCGGTGGAAGGATACTATGTTGAGTCTGGTCATGGCATGATCACGATCCGCACGGCTGAACCTGTACAGGTGGTTGTGGCTGATATGTTGGGCCGTATTCATTACAATGCCCGCGTGACATCCGACGGCTATCAGATCAATCTCCCGGCCGGCATCTATGTTGTAAACAAACAGAAGGTAATCGTTAAGTAACAATTAAAATCGACATGAATATGAAAAATATAAAGACCGCGTTATCCCTCGCCCTCCTCGCTGTGGCCCCGACGATATACGCAAAAAATACAGACACAAAAGCGCCCGCCGAGCCCGGCTTCATGGTGACGCTGAATGTAACGAACAATGGGGGAGGCTTGGACTCCGTCTTTGTAAAGGGTTCTAATGGCAAGGATAGTTTAATCTTGAACGGAACCAACAGCACCTCGGTGTTGTATAACACGAATATCGAGATGTATTTGAAAGCCAACAGCCAGTATAAGTTGAAAGAGTTCAAGGTAAACGGTGAGGCTCAAACATTAACAGCTTCGTTTGGAACGGATGCCCGCTATGCTGGTGTCAATTCGTATAAATACACTCCGACAAGTACTTCTTTGAAGGAGAAGACGGATATTGCGATTACTTGGGAAGAAAAGCCGGAAGTTGTTCTTGTTATTACTGGTGCGGAACAGATGGTTAAAGATAATACCGCCGCTACATTAACGATTACTGCTGATGGTGAGACTATTAGTAACATTGAATATTATACGGATATTGCGTGTACATCAAAAGCTGATGCAGAACAGCGTAAAAAACCTGGAACATTCTATGTGCCTATAAAAATGAATGAAACCAAAGATAAGAAAGGGGTTGACAAAGTCGTGACGATGGTTGTTAGCAAAAAGGCGGAAGTCGCAGTTTCGGAAAGTGAAGCTCCTAAAACTGAAGGCGAGTTTAACGCCGGACAAACTCTTTCAGCTGTAGCTATTACAGGTGGAACTGTAACAGTCAAAGATCAGTCAACTCATACTCTTAAAGGTACTTGGGCATGGGCAAATCCGAATGCGATATTGACTCCGGGTACAGCTGTGGATTATGACGCAATCTTTACTCCGGATTCTGCAGCCTATTATCAGAGCCTTACACAAAAGGTAAAGGTAGCTGTTAAGCATGTCTCAACTGTAACCGTTGAACAGGTAACGGGTGGTACGGTTGTGATCGAGAATGCAACTCCTGATAATAAGTATGTGGGAACAACTTCTGTAGCTCCTGATGTTACAGCTACAGCAACTCCTGCCAAAGGGTATAAGTTTGTAAGATGGGTAACACCTACTGCTTATAATCAAGTAAGTGAAGACAATAAAGAGACTGTCCAAACTGTAAAGTTCTCTAAGATTGATGACGGAACTGTTGTCAAAGCTGAATTTGCTAAGGCTACCCGTACTGTTAAATTGGCTTCCATTTCTAATGGGACTGTTGAGGTATTGAATGGAGATTCTAAGCTGGATCTTACTGGTGGAAAATCTGTTGAATATGGAACAGCTTTGACAATCGTTGCTACGCCTAACGATGGGAAGGAAGTCGAAACTGTCGGATATAAATATGGTACTGGTGGTATGCAAGTTGCAGCTACAAGCTTTATTGTAGGTGGTGATTTTGGTGACGAATATGAAGTTTCTGCCACATTTAAAGACAAGCCGGCAGAAAAGAAGATGGTAACGGTGACTCCTCCTGCTAACGGTTCTATTACGATGTTGACTGGTACTAATGGTCAGACGGTTGTCAATCCGAACTCTTCTGTAGCTGTCGGAACTGTTGTAACAGTAATCGCGATGCCGAATAAGGGCTACAAACTGTCAAAGCTTTTAGCAGGAACAGAAGATATTACGGGAAAAGAAGCTATTTATATTAATGCAGATACCGATATCAGGGCAACATTTGTGAAAGAATCATATCCTGTGACGATCACAGCTCCTGCTGAAGTAGAAATCAGCGGTGTGACTACAACCGATGGTAAGGCAGAGTATGAGACGATCTATCCAAGTGTATCAGCAAAAGTCAAAGACCCGGATCATTACAAACTGGTCTCTTTGCTGGTCAATAACCGTAGTGTTACAAATGGAAGCTCTGTTACGATCGAAGGTGCTACTACTTTTTCTGCACAAGTACAGGAACTGACTCCGGTTAATATCTTGAACGAAGCGAATACGGTAGTTGTCTATGATGGAAAGACTCCGGCCTATGCGGTGAAAACAGCTGCAGGTTTGGGTAACTTTAACGTGAAGTTCTACAAGGAGGGAGCAGAAGTAACTCCTCTTAATGTTGGAGAATATGATGTGCATATCTCTCGTGAATATGATAACTTGTATGCTACTTATAATAATAGCACAAGCTATAAACTGACTATTAAAGCGGGCGTACCGGGTATTAAGAAGATTGCAGTGGTGAAGGATAACGATGCGAATCTGGTCGCAGAGAACTCAGGTGAAGCAACTGTTGCCGGTGACTGGACAACAACTCGACCAAATGGTCCTGCCGCTGCCCAGAACTCTTTGAAGTCAACCGTCAAAACGACTACGATCTTTTTTGTCCCCAACGATAAGAACATCGGTTATCTGGAAGCTACAACTGTAAACGAAACAGCTGCTGAAAATCCAAAAACTGTAACGATTGAAAATAATAGTGCCAATGGTACGGTCTCTTTAATGAACGGAACAATGCCGGTAACAGAAGGTACAGTTTTTGCAGATTTGATTTTTACGGTAGCTGCTAAAGCGGATAAGGGATTTAAGGTGGACTGGACTAAGATTACGGTTAACGACAAACCTCTTTCCGCTACAAACCAGAAAGTGACGGCTAATGCCAACCTTAAGATTGTAGTAGGCGCTGAAGCATTTGTTACTAAGGATGCAGCACCGGTATCTAAGGAGCTTGCTTTGAGTGAATTCTATTCTACAAAATCGTTGGCCCAGAGTATTTCTGCTTTAAAGCTGGATAATAGCCTGACTTGGTCGATCATGTATGGTAAACAGGATCCTGACAAAGCTGACAACATTTTGTTTAAGACCGATTCTCCTATTGAAGTAGGTATTTATACCATCTATGCAAGTTGTGGTGAGAGTGAGAAATATGCAGCCGTTGAAGATGAGCCAATTGGTAAATTGGAGATCAAGAAAGCTGTTCTGACTAATAACAACGTTGTTGCTCCAATTGCAGAACCTCTTGCGGTCGGTGCTGATATCTCTTCTTCTCTGTTATCAGGTGGTGAGGTTAAGTATAATGGTGTTATTGTACCGGGAGATTTTACATGGAAAAGTACAGGTGCAATAAAAGATGCAGGCGATAAAGATGTAACCTTCACTCCGCAGGATCTGGTTAATTATGATGTATCTAAGCTTGACATTAAATCATATGTCTCGCTGGTGGGTGTTCGTTCATATGTAATGTCAACAGACGCTAAAGTAGTCATTACGGATGCACAGGACAAGGTAATAACCAGCGGTGATAAAGTTCCGGTAGGTATGAAATTATATATAGCGCCTGTAAGTGGTACAATTGAGAATGTTTCAGTTAATGTAGAAGGTGCTCAATCCGGATCCGAAAATGTAGAAGGAGGCGCTCAGAAATGGTACTGTATAGCTCCGGCTTCTGACTTCACTATAACTGTTACCTTCAAGTCCGGTTCTGAAGGCGAAGGTGGCAATACTCCAGGCGAAGAAGGCGTAGCCGTTACCGGTATCTCCCTTAACAAGACAACGCTTACGTTGCCGCGTCTGAAATCTGAGAAGTTAGTGGCTACTGTTACTCCGACAGGTGCAACTAAGAAGGATGTGAAGTGGACCAGTACGAATCCTGAGATTGCTACGGTGGATGCCGACGGAACTGTGAAAGCAGTGAAATACGGACAGGCTACAATCATCGCAACAACTGTGGACGGTGGTTTCACTGCCATGTGCCAGGTGAATGTGGACTTTGCGACAGCTATCGAAAAGATCCTTTCCGAAAGTCTGGTTTACAGCCGCAACGGACAGATCATTATCGAACCGGCTGCTCCGGTAGAAATATCGATCATCAACCTCGGTGGACAAGTTATCTATAACAACTCCATCAGTGGCACAGTACAGGTACCAGCCAACAATGGCGTTTACATTGTCCGTATGGCTGCTGCCGGTAAAGCAACGACAACGAAAGTTATTGTGAGGTAGTAAAGATCCCTATATCAAACTATGCGCTCCTCTGAATGAGGAAACCGTTTGATTAATAAGAAAGGGGGGAACCGTGAGGTTCTCCCCTTTTTGCTGAATTGCCGGATAGAAACGGTAATTTATTATCCTTTCCTCACAATCTCCCAAACCTCCTCTTCCGTCCCGTCGAAAGGGCCGGAGGCTTCCAGTTTGATCGTGCACATGGCGGCGGCGAAGCAACCGGCTTCTTTGTAGGAGGCGCCTTTGCCCCGCATATAGAGGTAGCCGACCATGTAGGTGTCCCCGCATCCGGTGGCGTCTACTACTTCTGTAGGCGGGTAGGCGGGGATCTCATGAAATTCGCCGTCGGCATAGATGACAGAGCCCATGCTTCCTAATGTCAGCAGCACTTCTTTTACACCCCAGTCGGCAAGCATCAGGGCCGCCTTCCGCGGGTCTTTGCAGCCGGTAAGGACTTCCGTCTCGTGTTCGTTGGCTTTCAGGATATGGATATACTTCAGGGCTTCCTGCTTTTCAGGCCAGTCGACAGCGAAAACCTTTTCACCGCGAACCTCACGCAGATACCCCTGGGCGTCGACCGACAAGATACCTTTGGTCGACAGGTATTTCACCACATCGAGCGAGAAGTCGTCAGCCAGGAGGCTGCCTAAATGGTAGATACGGGCGTTTACGTCCTGCAGCCCTTCCACCGTAAACGGATCGGCTTTCGCCAGTACCCGCTGTGTCCGGTTGTCCTGGTTTTCGCCATATGTGTTTTCGAAATAAACGGAATGGGCGCTTGGCAATACTTTCACCTCGATACCTTTACTGCGGATATCTTCGACGGCTGCCATCTCGCTTTCGGCAAGGGCTGTCACCAGTTGAAAGTTGGAGGCGTCTAAGTGGCTGATTGCATGTGCGAAATAAAAAGAAGTTCCTCCCGGCATATGTATGGTGCGTTTCGGGGTTACAATCTTATCCAAAGTGATGTGCCCGATGCAACAAAGATCATGTATGTTCATATTACTTATTTAATCAGGCTGCAAAAGTATATAAAAACAAGGAATAAATTGCTGTTACGGTTATTTTTAGCTGTTTGTACACCTAATTGGACTATAATTAGTGTGCAAACTTACACTTTTTCCTTATATTTGCCGCTGTGATAAGTTATTCGTTTAAGTAATACCTGGAAAAACAGTCATTTTTATGAGAAAGCATCTTTCCTATTTAATCTTATTATTCTTGCTGTCGGGCCTGTTTCCGGTGGCGGCCGCTTCGGCTTCATCCGGACAACGCTATCTGTTTGCCTATTTTACGGATAAGAATGAAAACCGTAACGGGATGCATCTGGCCTGGAGTGAGGACGGATATACCTGGAACCCTATAGGACCGGAACATAGTTTCCTAAAATCCGATTACGGGACCTGGCATGCCGACAAACGCATGCGCGACCCTTTTGTCATGCAAGGGCCGGACGGGCTTTGGCATTGCATCTGGACACTCAACTGGGACGGCAACGCCATCGGGTATGCCTGCTCCAAAGACCTTGTGCACTGGTCGCGCCAGTCCTATCCGAAGGTAATGGAGGGCTATGAAGTGAGAAACTGTTGGGCTCCCGAAATGATCTATGATGAGGAAAACGGGCAATATGTGATCTATTGGGCCAGTACGATCAAGGAAAACGGCGAATGGAAAACCGAGCCGGGAGAGAAATACGACCACCGGATGTATTATACCACGACAAAGGATTTCAAGACATTTTCTCCGGCAAAGATATTTTTCGATCCGGGACATAATGTGATCGACGTGACCATCCAGAAGAAAGACGGGAAATATTATATGCTCTATAAAGACGAACGAATCTGGCCGAAGGCGAAGAAAGAACTGTCGGTTGCCGTGAGCGACCATGCGGCAGGTCCGTACATCCCGACCGGAGATAAGCCTTTCGCGACCGACTGGGTGGAAGGACCAGCCGTCTGTCCGCTGTCCGACGGCAGCTATGTGGTTTACATGGATGCCTATACCCGTCACCGCTATGAAGCGAAACGGACACGCGATTTCCATACCTGGGAGGATGTGACCGACCGTATTTCGATTCCGAAAGATGCCAAGCACGGCTCTATCATCACTGTTACAAAGGAATTTGTCGATAATCTATTGTCGGAAGTCTCCGCCTTCCAGCACCGCGAAAAGTTGCGCAACGAGCGCCTTGCCCTGCCGGATTCCCTGAAAGGGGCTATCCCTGTAGAGGCGGAAATCACCGTTCATGGCAACCGGGCAAAGAAGATCAGTGATAACCTGTTCGGTATCTTCTTTGAAGACCTGAACTATGCGGCCGATGGCGGTCTGTATGCCGAACTGATCCAGAACCGCGACTTTGAATACTCCTCCGAGGATGGTGCGCGTCAAGGCTGGGATAGCGGTTATGCATGGAGTGTCAGGGAAGGAGGGCATTCTTCACCTGTTACGATAGCCGTTGAGAATCCTTTACACGAAAATAACCCGCATTATGCAGTGCTTCAGGCAAATCCGGGAGTTGCTTTGCAGAACGACGGTTTTGACGGGATTTCTTTGAAAAAAGGGGACAAATATGATTTCTCGCTTTTTGCGCGTCTTCCGGAAGGCAGCAAAGGGGGCAAGGTGATTGTCCGTTTGTTGGATCAAGACGGCAGGGAAGTGGCACAGTCGGCAGTGAATGTCTCTTCCAAAGAATGGAAGCGGCAGCATACGGTATTGGTTGCCAATGCGGATGTACGTGCAGGAGTGTTGTCACTTGAACCGAAACTGACGGGTACGGTACATCTGGATATGGTTTCGCTTTTTCCTCAGAACACGTTTAAAGGCAGGAAGAACGGCCTGCGTGCCGATCTGGCGCAAACCATAGCCGACTTGCATCCGCGCTTCATGCGTTTCCCCGGCGGCTGCCTGGCGCATGGCGACGGCGTGCATAATATATATAACTGGAAAGAAACGATCGGCCCGCTGGAAAGCCGTAAGCCGCAGCGTAACCTGTGGGGCTATCACCAGACAAAAGGATTGGGCTATTTCGAGTCCTTCCAATA